>OGED01001291.1_pt1 | contig 8952 bp, 5 predicted proteins | sample 1570581 | NCBI WGS metagenome assembly OGED01 (sample SAMEA2582135, study PRJEB24529) | metagenome | biome: Human gut stool | place: China | collected 2011 | reverse complement strand
TTCACTGCAAATATAGCTTTTTTATAAGAAAACAAAGATTTTCTGAAAAAAAATGAGATTTGGTTTAGGAATTCCACAAGTCTCTCTTGTCTTATAGTAAAAGGCAATAAAATACGAATATGGATAAGACTGATAAAAATACAATAGAAGAATTGCTTCCCCGTTATTGTGAGGGACTGGCAACGGAAGAAGAGCGTCTGCAGGTTGAGATGTGGATGGATGAGTCGGAAGAAAACCGGCGGATGGCCAAACAGATACATGCTCTTTATCTTGCTACAGATACCGTTCACATCATGACGAAAGTCGACACAGAGAAAGCATTGACAAAGGTGAAAAGTAGAATGACAGGTAACAGACAAAGGAAAACGACATGGTGGGAATGGGCGCAACGTGCGGCAGCAGTGCTGTTCATTCCACTTCTCGTTACTCTGATGGTACAACATTGGGGAGGAAGCGAACAGGAATTGGCACAAATGATGGAAGTGAAAACAAATCCCGGAATGATGACTTCTCTGACATTGCCCGATGGCACATTGGTTTTCCTGAATTCCGAATCTACCTTGAGTTATCCCTCACGCTTCGATAGCGACACGAGAAATGTAACATTGCAGGGAGAGGCTTATTTTGAAGTAGCCAAGAACCCGGAAAAGAAGTTCATAGTTTCTACTTCCCACCAATCACAGATCGAAGTACTGGGAACTCATTTTAATGTAGAGGCTTATGAAAAAGAAGACCGGATTGCAGCAACATTGGTTGAAGGAAAGATAGGTTTTATTTATTCATCTGACAATGGCTCGAAAAAAGTGCTGATGGATCCCGGACAGAAGCTGGTCTATGATATAAGAGACAGTAAAGTGCAGCTTTATGCCACCTCCGGTGAGTCGGAAATAGCTTGGAAAGAGGGAAAGATTATATTTAGAAATACTCCTCTCGAAGAGGGATTGCGAATGTTGGAGAAGCGGTATAATGTGGAATTCATTATTAAAAACGACCGTTTGAAAGGAGACTCATTTACTGGCACGTTTACAAATCAACGCCTCGAGCGTATTCTGGAATATTTCCAGCTTTCTTCTCAAATCCGTTGGCGTTATCTTGATTCGCCGGATATAAAAGATGAAAAGAGTAAAATAGAAATATATTGATTGATTAACCTTAAAACAAAAATGCAATGAAAGACAGACCCCCTTAAACAAAAACATACGGGAGGATATTGGCGTATCTTCCCGTATGGAAATCGGTAAATCTTTTTGATGCTTGTTTGGCGACAAGCTTAGATAAACTTTTTATTAACTTTAAGTCATTACAAAATTATGCAAAATTATTTTAGCATCCAATTTTTATGGGTGGTAAAGTCACTTTGGCTAACCTCAAAAAAAATCCCATTATCTATGAGACTATTGGTTTTGTTCTTAGTATGTTCTATTGGGCTGACCTATGCAGCCGATAGTTACGCTCAAAAGGCTTTAATCAGTATTGATGTACGTAATCAGCGGGTGGAGGACATTCTAAAAGAAATTGAAGAGCAGTCTGATTTTGATTTCTTCTTCAATAATAAGCATGTCGATTTGAATCGTCGCGTATCAGTTTCTGCTGATAAAAGCAACATTTTTAGTGTGTTGAAAGAAATCTTTTCCGGTACTAATGTAAAATATTCGGTACTAGACAAGAAGATTATATTATCCATTGAGGCACAGTCTCCTGAACAAGAAAAGAAAATAACCGTATCCGGTACTATATCAGATGCACAGGGGGAGCCGATTATCGGAGCCAGTGTATTAGAAAAAGGAGTACAGGCTAACGGTACGATAACAGATATTGACGGGAACTTCAAAATCTCCGTCTCTTCATCGAAGGCACAGCTCGATATCTCCTATATCGGCTATCAGTCTCAAACGGTTGCCGTGCAACCCGGAAAAAATATGAAAATCATTTTGCAGGAAGATTCCAAACAACTCGATGAAGTGGTAGTGGTGGGGTATGGTACAACCTCCCGTAAAAACCTGACTACTTCTATCGCTACCGTAAAAACTGAAAAAATATCCAAAGCGGCTACTAGCAATATCTCAGGAATGTTGCTGGGACGTGCTGCCGGTTTGCAGGCAACCGTTGCCAGTCCCCAGCCGGGAGGAGGCATCAATATCTCCATTCGTGGAGGTGGTACACCGATTTATGTGGTGGATGGAGTAGTTATGCCTAGCGGCTCTTTTGAAGTCGGCACGGGAAGTACGTCACTTCCTTCTTCCGTCAATCGTGCCGGACTGGCAGGATTAAATCCCAATGATATTGAATCTATTGAAATCCTGAAGGATGCTTCTGCAGCAATTTATGGTATCGGAGCAGCGGATGGTGTTATTCTGGTGACCACCAAAAAAGGAAAAGAGGGAAAACCGACCATCGTGTATGAAGGAAGCTATTCCGTGCAAAAACATTATCCTTACCTGGATGTATTGAGCGGACCCGAACTGATGAACATGGTGAATGTGTTCAGTAAAGAGAATTATTTATATGACAAAGGCCAGTATCCTTATGGAAATGCCGCTTATGACGATAAATGGACACCTATCTTTACACCGACACAAATAGCCAATGCCCCGACTACGGATTGGCTGGACAAGGTACTGAAAACAGGTGCAGTGACCAATCATAATCTGACGATTAGCGGTGGTTCGGAAAAGTTTAAATACTATCTGGGCGTTAACTACTATAAAGAAGACGCTACCGTTTATAATTCGGATATGGAGCGATACTCCCTGCGTACAAACATCACATCCCAGCTGACTAATTTCCTGAAACTGACAACAATAGTCAACTTGAATCAGAATAATTACACGAACTCTACTGTCGGCGGAGATGTCGGAAACTTAAGAGATCAGGGAGCCGGAGCACTTTTCGGAGCAATCTTCTATCCCTCTTATCTTCCCGTGTACGATGCCGAAGGACAATATAATGTATTCAGCCGGACGCCTAATCCCGTTTCCATGCAAGATATTAATGACAAATCCGAGCAAAATGGTTACTACATGAACTTCTCACTGGATGTCGATATTATCAAGAATATGCTTTCAGCCAAAGTATTGTATGGCTTGAACAAGGAAAATACCTCTCGTGATTCTTACATTCCTTCTGATATTTACTACGCATTGCAACGTAAATCCAGAGGAAACTTAGGATATGGAAAAAGGCAGCAAAGCACTCTCGAAGGTACATTAACATTCCAACATAAATTTGGAGAGTTATTGGATATGAATTTGATGGCCGGTATGGGACGTTATCTTGATAGTGGCGATGGTTCGGATATATCTTATGAAAATGCCAATGACCATATACAGGGAAGTAGCGTAGGTATGGCAGACGGTCCTTTCTATCCGACTTCCTATAAATATAAGAATGAAAAGAGATCACAGTTTGTCAGAGGAAGTTTCGACTTATTCGGACGCTATGTAGTATCCGCTTCATTGCGTCGTGACGGTACGGATAAATTCTTTCCCAGTAAGAAATACGCCTTCTTTCCATCTGTTTCTCTTGCATGGAAGATGAACGAAGAATCATTTATAAAGAATATCTCCTGGATTAATATGTTGAAATTAAGAGCCAGTTACGGTGAAACAGGTAGCGATAACCTGGGTACAACACTATACGGTATTGTAACGACAACCCGCGAGGATGTTCAATTCAATAATAATTCGGTAACTTACATTCCCTACATATTGTCCGGCGCTAACTATGAAGATGTCACCTGGCAAAAGACAGTCATGAAAAATATCGGATTGGATTTTTCTATTTTTAGAGATCGAATCTGGGGTAGTGTAGATGTATTCCGTAACGACGTAACCCATTTGTTGGGAACAGCGCCGACAGAATTATTGGGAATGCACGGAACACGTCCAATTAATGGAGGGCATTATAAACGTACCGGAGTAGATGTAAGTCTGAACTCATTGAATCTCCAGACACATGATTTTAAATGGACCTCTCAAATTACGATGTCCCATTATAACGCAGTATGGATAGAACGTATGCCTAACTATGATTATCAGAAATATCAGAAAAGGAAAAATGAACCGATGAATGCATTCTATTATTATAAAACGACCGATATTATCGATGTGGATAAGAGTAATATGCCCGAATCGCAACGTTCATTGGGACCTGCCGCCTGTATGCCGGGTTATCCTATTGTCGAAGATAAAAACGGTGATGGAATTATTGACGTGAATGACTCTTACATGGATAACATGCTTCCTAAATTATATTTTGGTTTTGGCAATACATTTACATGGAAAAACTTTGATCTGGATATATTTATGTACGGACAATTAGGTGTAAAGAAATGGAATGACGCATATAGTTATAGTGCAGATGCCGGAAATCTCTCCAGAGGAGTGGATGCGCACAATGTTGGTATCTATTCTTATAACATCTGGAATACCCAGACAAACATGAACGGACATTTCCCGGGTATCGCAATCAGTAAATCAGTGGCTTTACCCGAAAATCTGGGCTTTGATTATACAAGAGAAAATGCCTCTTATGTGCGTGTGAGAAACATCACATTGGGATATAACCTGGGTCCCAAAGAATTATCCATATTTAAAGGGTATATTAGAGGAATACGTGTGTTTGTCGACTTTCAGAATCCTTTGACCTTTACCAAATACAAAGGATATGACCCTGAAATCAACACTTCTTCTTCGAATCTGACCGGAGGACAATATCCTCAAATGAGAGTTTATTCAATAGGTGCAAAATTAACCTTCTAAACTTCAAGCTATGAAATCTAACAAATTATGTCGTATGAAAAAGAAGATTTTTTTACCGATGCTTGTTTCCTTGCAACTCTTATTCGGTAGTTGTGAGAATAATTTTGATCCTTATATTTACGGAGCTTTGTTACAGGGAGAATATCCTTCCACAGAGCAAGAGTATGTTTCCTATATGATGGTTTGCTACCTGCCTTATACTACGGTTTGGACGTATGATATGGATTCGGGTGGTTTGCAACATGGTATTCATATACAGTCTGGAGGAGCGGTGCGTATGTTTGATTCTGCTTCTGATATATGTGCGCCTGCTACCACAGTAGGTGCAGACTGGGAACGCCTTAGTAAAGGAGATTACAGTAATTGCTTTTATTACTGGCGTGGAAATGTAGACGACGGTGGTAACTTGAATCATTTCCCGAAAACAGCCCAGGTGACCCGTATGACTGAAGTGATTGGAACGTTGGAAAAAGCTCCCCTGACTGCTCTTACGGAAGAAAAGAAGAATAATTTACTTGGAGAAGCACGTTTGTGTCGTGGATTGATGATGTACTTCCTGTTGCATGTTTACGGTCCCGTACCGGTAATCCTGGATCCCGAAAAAGTAATTGATCCGGAAGCGTTGTCGAATACCGTGCGCCCTTCTTTGGATGAAATGACTCAATGGATTACGGATGATCTGGAATTTGCCGCAAAGAATGCTCCCGAAGTAGCCCCGGATTTGGGACGCTATACGCGTGACTATGCCCGCTTCTGCCTGATGAAACACTGTCTGAACGAGGGTGAACACATGGAAGGTTATTATCAGAGAGCGATTGATATGTATAATGAACTCAATACGGGCAAATATGATTTGTTTAAAACCGGAAGTACTCCGTACGTTGACCTGTTCAAGAATGCCAATAAATTCAATAAAGAAATGATTATGGCTGTCAGTTGTAGCCCTACTGCTGATGGTAACCCGAAGCATGGAAATGCGAATCCTTTCCTGATGTGGGCTTTACCTTCTGATGCGGCAAAAGGGGAGCCTTTTCCAATGGGAGGTGGATGGTTCCAGGCTTTCAGTATGGATAAAAAATACTACGATGCTTTCGAAAGCAACGACGGTCGTCTGAAAACCATTGTAACCAGTTATAAGGACAAGAATGGTGTCGTTATCAACAAAGATAATCTGGGGGTGAGATGGAACGGATATATTATAAATAAATTCCCGCAGGAGACGATGACTACTTTCCAGGGTACCGATATTCCTTTGGCAAGATGGGCCGATGTATTATTGATGTATGCAGAGGCAGAAGTGCGTAAAACAGGAACTGTACCTTCCGTAGCTGCTATAAATGCGGTGAATCAGGTGAGGAAAAGAGCCGGGCTGTCGGACTTGCCGAGTGTGACAACCAATACAAAAGACGCTTTTTTAAACGCTATTCTGATAGAGCGGGGACATGAATTTTTCTATGAAGGTAATCGAAAGATTGACTTGATCCGTTTTAATAAATACGCGCAAGAAATGTATAAGGCAAAAGGCATAATGCCGACGCATCAATACATGCCGATTCCTAACTATGCAGTCGAACAGGCCATTTCTTATGGAAAAGAGCTGAAGCAGACTTGGGAACGTCCGGGTTGGGCGGAGGATAAGAGCAAAGCGCAACAAAGTATAAATTAAACCTATTAACTGAATAAAAGATATGAAACGTATGAGTTACTATATAATTGGTCTATTATTGTCTTTAATGAGTTGGTCGTGTTCGGATGATGCAGAAACAGGCAGAGAAGAAATTCCAGTGGAAACTGATGGCGGATATTTGTTCGCCCACATGACTAATGCAAATTATGGAAAGTTATATTATGCTGTTTCCCGGGATGGCATCAACTGGGAAACACTGAATAAAGGCCGGATCATCAATAGCGCTTACATTGGACATCCTGATATTTGTCAGGGACATGACGGAGCTTTCTATATGATTGCAGTCAATCCGCTGGCTTTGTGGCGTTCGGAAAATCTGGTGACATGGACATCTACCCAGTTGAATGAAATGATTTTTAATCGTAGTAATGCACAGGGATTCTATACTACCTATTATTGGGGAGCACCCAAAATGTTTTATGACAAGGATAGCGAACAGTACATTATAAGCTGGCATGCCTGCAACGACCCGGATAAGGACGATTGGGACAGTATGCGCACTCTCTATGTGTTGACAAAGGATTTCGAGACCTATACGGAACCACAGAAATTATTCAATTTTACCGGTACGGATGAGAATATGGCTATTATCGATGCTATTATCCGTAAAGTAAACGGTGTTTATTATGCGATTATGAAAGACGAACGCGATCCGGCTGTTGCCCCGGAAACAGGGAAAACAGTCCGTATTGCCACCTCTTCCAATCTGACTGGTCCTTATACCAATCCGGGAGCACCTGTCACTCCGAATGATATGATGCGTGAAGCACCTATTTTTATCGAACGGCCGAATCATAGCGGTTGGTTTATTTATGCGGAATCTTATGCAGCCAAACCTTATGGGTATCATTTGTTTCAGTCGACCTCTATGGACGGGCCATGGAAAGAACGTACTTTCTCCGGACCTAATGTAAAGGATGGTACGGACAGACCCGGCGCACGACACGGCTGTATTGTGAAGGTGAACGAAACAGTTTATCAAGCTCTGCTGAAAGCATATAAAAAATAAATGTATAATCTTAATATGACTGCATTATGAAATATTATATATATACGGTCCTTCTGTTACTGTTAACGGCATCTTGCAGTGATGACGTACAGAAATGGGATCAATGGCCGGAATGGAAACTTGCCTCTCCTCTTTCTGTAGGAGGTCAAGTGTTGGATGAAGAGATTTACTCTAATTTTCAGGGAAAAAAGCTTCATCTGGAAAAAGGACAGGAAGTCGAGTTTTCGGGGATTGACGAAATAGAATCCATTCTTTCACCGGATTACTTTGAATATGTGTCCGAAAATAAGGCCCGTTTCAAAGGAGAGACGGCTGATTATAGTGTGCTTTATGATCCTGCTAATGAGCTTTTGTACATAGAAAAAGCCGGGGCGACCTATCCGGACGGATTATGGTTCTGCGGAGCCAACTGGGGACATCCTCAAGCGAGGCTGGTTACCACAAGCGGTTGGAGTATGGACGGACTTAACAATGTGCTTTATTGTTATAAAAGTGCCGACAATGTTTTTCAACTGACTCTCTATCTGGCTAATAACTTCTCATTTAAGTTTTTCAAGCATAGAGGCTGGGGAGAGGGAGACAATGAGATCACTACTCTTCCCGAAGATAATATCACTCTAACTACCCCTTTCTTGGTTGCCGGAAAGACGGGAGGAGATTTTATTCCGGGACCGCTGTTCCAACCCGGAGTTTATCTTATCACGCTCGATTTGAACAATAACACTTGTGCTTTTGAAGCGAAAGATGAGAATATTCAAGAACAATCTTTCCTGGTTAACGGTCAGGAAATGGGTATATTAGAAGAGGCTTCATCTTTTCTGGGCATTGCTTTGGAACTTCATAAAGGTGATGAAGTGACTTTCAGCAATTTTGGTGATGTGAGAAAGATGCTTCAACCGGATTTCTTTGAAAACATAACAAAAGATAAAGCTACATTTATAGGAGTAGACGGAAACTATAAATTGTATTATGATCCGATAAACAAACTGACATATCTGGAAAACCGCTCGGTAAATTATCCGGATGGGTTATGGGTTTGCGGATCCAGTTTCGGACATCCTCAAGCCGGACGGGTGACTGTCGGTGCATGGACTTTCAACTTGCCGAGTGATGCATTCCAGTGTGTGAAGGTAGCAGACAATATTTTTGAAACCACCCTTTATCTGGTTAAAGATTTCCAGTTTAAATTCTACAAACAACGTCCTTGGGGAGGTGAACTGGCTAGTACTATTGTCAATACGCAACCTGTTAATTTATTGGGTAAGGGATGGTATTACAGTGATCCGGCAACAGGTGGCACTGGTGGCGGACATTTTACCGGTGATTTTGTAGCCGGACCGGATTTCACACCGGGAGTATATCGTGTCCGGATAGATTTGAATAAGAATATATGTATGTTTATTGATAAGGTGGATGAAGGACAACTTGGACCGGAATCTTATAAAATAAACACATAGCGAAAAAGTAAATTTGGGTAAAACGTAGCGAATTAGCTG
>OGED01001289.1_pt1 | contig 8966 bp, 10 predicted proteins | sample 1570581 | NCBI WGS metagenome assembly OGED01 (sample SAMEA2582135, study PRJEB24529) | metagenome | biome: Human gut stool | place: China | collected 2011 | reverse complement strand
TTCATAACGCTCTTTTTTAGGTTGTAAAAATACTCCTTTGAAAAGCGCCCTTTGGCATGCAAAATATTGATGAACAGTGAATACAAATCCGCTTTGTTCTTATCGATAAAAATCGGTTACCTGTCGTCGTTTCAGAAACAGGCGGCTAACAGCCTGGTAACTGAAACGCTGCAATATTTTGTTTTCTTTTGCAGGCCAGCCTATTCTGCAATTCTCGTAAAGTGCTTAATTATAAACGTTTTACGTTTTATACTCGCCATTCCGTTTTTTACTGCATTTCTAAATATTACTTACACGGCCCGACACACTTGGGCAACGTTGGCAAGGGAGAGTGGTGCCCCCATATCTATTATTAGTGCTGGATTAGGGCATACTTCAGAAGAGATGACGAGGGTATATCTGAAGGATTTCGATCAGGAGACTCTGGCGAAGGTGAATCGTATTGTTACGAATTTGTTATGATATAGAATGAAAAAATGTTATTTAAATTTTGCATAGTTCATATTAATAATCTATATTTGTGGACCATATCTATTTTGTAATAGAGAGTATATCAGTGATTTAATGAGAGCGATACTGCAAAATAAGGCCATTTATCGCAAATAAACACTATCAAAAAGTACGATAATATTCTCTTTTTATACAGTATTGATTTTTCTTCTCATAAATCACAGTTTTCTGCCTGGTGACGCTTTATTAGTTGTTTTGGAGTACATTGGAACTGCTGTTTGAAGTAGCGATATAGTTGAGCCTCTGATTCGAAATTACATACTTCTATTAGTTGTTTCACGCATATACCCGGTTCTGTGACTTTCCCCAAGATACGCTTATTTAGTTGTTTCATCATCCATTGCTTAGCAGTCATTCCAAACTCTTCTTTGAATTTGATGAAGAATCTGGTTCTTCCTATATTAGATTGTGTAATCAGTTCATCTAAATTGCTTACTTTGGTATAGTTCTGCATGACAAAATCCCTGAATTCTAATTCTTTTCCAACAATAGGGTGGAAAAGAGTACCTATTTCTTCTTTTTTATAGAAACCTTTGAGCAAAAAGAAAAATTCACGTTGTATTACATCGTGCAGATGTTTACAGTTCAATTCATTTTTTAAACAATGAATGACTGTCTCTAAAAAAGGCATTAACGGATAACGAATAGGAATAGGATCAAAATTATACTCCATATCCGCACAGATAGAAGTTAAACCCTGAAACAACAACTTATCGCAGTTACTTTGGGGCATATCAAACGCCATGGCCAACATCTGTGACTTGGCTTTTGCAGAAATCTTTACCATGGATGATTTGGGTAATATCACCATCTCATTGCTATGAAATCTATGATTACAGTATTGATTACAATACACGAAGAAATCACCTTTTAAAAAAAACAAAAGATAATTCTTGTGAGCATACTCTTCTTCTATGCTTGTCCCCTCATCAAATTTAATATATTTGAATCCGGTAGATGTGTCTGTCATGTAATTTTCGCATGACAAATGCTCCCTAAAGTAAAGTAATCCATTGGTTGATTGTTTTGTTTTCATATCCTTCTTTTTTAATAGTACAGAAGCGATCTTAGTTTGATATGCTTCATAATTTGTTCAGTATATTATTATGTAAGATAATTGTTTTCAGAGTATTATGATTTAAATGATTTCATCCTATTGTTTGTTTTTGTAGTATGAAGCATTATATAAAGAACTTATCTTCATATAAATCATTATTAATCAGATAAATACTGCTATTTTATAAATCCTTAATCTCTATTACAAAATAGAGATGAATAGTCTGGGTAAACATGATATGGCTTAATGTGTTGTTTGTTAATAGATTAACTAGATAGCTATAGCCAAAGGTATGTAAGGAAAATGTCTGAATAGACATTTAATATTTAATAAAGGATAGGTATTTGAGGATATTTGTTTGTTGAGAAAAGTAGAGAGAAAAAATGAATTATTTTTTAATAGCGGTACTATTTATTTTTGCAGTTTTTATGGGGTGGATTATCACTCCACAAATTTTATTGATAGCTTTTCGAAAACGTCTGTTTGATTCTGTAGGTAGTCGTAAGGTTCATAATGGTGTTATACCTCGTTTGGGTGGGGTTGTATTTGCTCCGATACAATGCTGTTTATTGGTGGTTTCTATGTTTTTCATATATAAGTTAGGTATAACAGTCTATGCCCAAGATCCATTTACCATACTTTTCCAATTTCTGTTATTGATGACCGGATTGCTGATTCTGTCTATGGTTGGTATTGTGGATGATTTGATTAGGATTGATTATCGCAAGAAATTTATGGCTCAAATCATTAGTGCTTCGTTTTTCCCGCTTTCCGGTCTTTGGATAAATGATTTATACGGTCTGTTGGGGATTACGTTCTTGTCTCCCTGGATTGGTGTTCCATTGACGATATTTGTGACTGTCTTTATAATAAATGCTATTAACCTGATAGATGGTATAGACGGGCTTTGTTCCGGACTGGTAGCGATAGGTGCCCTTATTTTCGGCTTTTTGTTTATTTATGGTGGTGCGTGGTTGCATGCAGCTTTTGCTTTTATCACGGCAGGGGTGTTGTGCCCTTTCTTTTATTATAATGTGTTCGGTAAGTCAAAAGGTAAACAGCGGATTTTTATGGGGGATACGGGTAGTCTGACATTAGGGCTTTCCATGGCTTTTTTAGCAATTAGTTATGCGATGAATAATCCATTGATCAAACCTTTCTCTGAAGGAGCGATCGTATTGTCTTTTGCTACATTGATAGTGCCTCTTTTTGACGTAGTACGTGTCGTCTGGATACGTTATCGTCATCATAAACCTATTTTTATGCCCGACCAGAATCATATACATCACAAGTTTTTAAGACTGGGCGTATCTCATCATATTGCGATGATACTTATTCTGATTCTGGCACTTTTATTCAGCTTCTTCAATATTATTGCGGTGCAGTGCATAAGTAATAATATCGTGATTTTTATAGACATTATAGTATGGATTGCTTTTCATTTGTGGATGGACAGGTTGGAGTTGATTCGGGCAAAACATGGAATAGCAAATAATTAAGATAAGTGATATGAGAATAGCTATTATTGGTGGTTCCGGATTTGTGGGAAGTCGTTTAATAAGTCTGTTGCAGACTATTCCCGATAGTAAGTTGCTGAATATTGACAAGCAACCGAGCAAGCTCTGTCCAGACATAACAGAAATAGCAGATGTACTTGATGTACGGAAGTTGACGGAGTTGCTGGTGGGAATAGAAGTAGTTGTTTTATTGGCTGCCGAACACCGGGATGATGTGACTCCTACATCACTTTATTACAAGGTAAATGTGGAGGGAATGCATAATACACTTCATGCGATGAAAAGTAATGGCATTTCCCGGTTAATATTTACCAGTTCTGTAGCCGTTTATGGTTTGAATAAGAGCAATCCTACAGAATTGCATCCCATTGATCCATTTAATGACTATGGTCATAGTAAATGGCAGGCGGAGTGTGCATTGCAGCGGTGGTATACTACTCATCAGGATTGGAATATTAATATCCTGCGTCCTACGGTCATTTTTGGAGAGGATAATAGAGGGAATGTATATAACCTGCTCCGTCAGATAACTTCAGGACGCTTTCTGATGGTAGGTACTGGTGAAAATCGGAAATCAATGGCATACGTCGGGAATGTCGTTTCTTGTATAACTTTCCTGATTGAGAATAGCAGACAGGGATATAACGTGTTCAACTACATTGACAAACCGGATTTTACAATGAATGATCTGATATATCATGTTGGAAATGCGTTGAACAAGCATATTCCTACTGTGCGTTTTCCTTATTGGCTGGGGGTGTTGGGTGGTTATGGTTTCGATCTGTTTGCTAGGATCACAAGGAAAAAACTATCGGTGAGTTCTGTTCGTGTAAAAAAGTTCTGTGCAGTAACACAATTTGATTCTGTCAGGCTGCAGGAATCTGGCTTCAAACCAACTTTTACATTGGAAGAGGGATTGACCCGTACGTTGCAATATGAATTTGGTTTTGAGGATAAGAAAAGTTATTGATTGACAAATTGGACTTTTCGTCTTGAAAGACAGGCGGAAAGGACTGAATATAAATATATGTTTTTTTGAGGTAGCCATCCATTATGTGACTGGCGGGAGCGGAGCGCGCTTGGAGGTTACCTCTTTTTACAGGTATGAATCGTTGTAATTGAAATAGTTATTATGGGTGAAAAAGTAAGGAACTGGCTAGTGGTATGTGTACAGAGTAACAGGGAGAAGAAGACTTATGAGCGTCTTACGGCACTAGGCTTCGAAGCTTTTCTTCCTTTGCAGGAAGAGATACATCGTTGGAGTGACCGTAGCAAGAAAGTACAGCGGGTAGTTGTTCCTATGGTTGTTTTTGCACGGCTGGCTTCTACCGAATATATCCAGGTTCTGCGGCTTCCTTCTGTGAATCGCTTTATGGTATTGCGTGGAGAGAGTACTCCTGCTTTAATCCCGGATTCTCAAATGGAACGTTTTCGTTTTATGCTCGATTATTCGGAGCAGGCAGTTGAAATGTGTTCCGAACATCTTCAGCCGGGAGAACAGGTGAAAGTTATTAAAGGTCCGCTTACAGGGCTGACCGGAGAATTGATGACGATGGATGGGAAAAGTAAAGTGGCGGTTAGAATCAATATGTTGGGAGCTGCACTGGTAGAAGTGCCGGTCGGCTTTGTAGAAAGGTTATGATGACGCTTGATGCGTAGGTTGCCTGATACATTTTGTACAGTTGAAGGAACAGCTTTTGTTGATGAAGTATATATAATTAGTGCATGAGTTTTATGAATGAGAGTCAAATAACCGTTACGTCACCTTTGATGCCTTCATTGGAGGAATTCAATATCTATCTGCAAGATATATGGCAGCGCAAATGGATAACGAATAACGGTTGTTATCATGATCAGTTGGAGAAAGCATTGGCTGAATATTTAAAAGTCCCGTATATCAGTCTGTTCACAAATGGCACTTTACCTCTAATCACTGCTTTACAGGCGTTACGGATTACCGGTGAAGTGATAACCACTCCATATAGTTTTGTAGCGACTTCCCATTCTTTATGGTGGAATGGTATTCAACCGGTGTTTGTAGATGTTAACCCTGTGACCTGCAATCTGGATCCAGGTAAAATAGAAGCTGCCATTACTCCTAAGACCACTGCTATAATGCCGGTGCATGTATATGGGATGCCTTGCGATTCGGAAGCTATCCAGGCGATTGCCAATAAATATAACTTGAAAGTGATTTATGATGCGGCTCATGCATTTGGGGTGGAAGTGGATAGCAAGTCTGTATTGGAGGCTGGTGATATGAGTATATTAAGCTTTCATGCTACAAAAGTGTATAACACAATTGAGGGGGGAGCTATTGTTGTGAGGGATGAAAAGACCAAGAAACAGATAGATCATCTGAAAAATTTTGGCTTTGCCGGTGAAACCGAGGTCGTTGCTCCGGGGATTAATGGTAAGATGGATGAAATCAGAGCAGCTTATGGACTGTTAAATTTGAAGCAGGTAGATGCTGCTATCTCCAACCGTCGGCATATCGCTGATATGTATCGAAAAGCGTTATGCAAGGTAGAGGGAATTGCCTTTATGAAAGATGTGGAAGGAGTCCGGCATAATTATTCTTATTTTCCCATATTTGTCGATGCAGAGAAATATGGGATGACGCGCGACGAGCTTTATTTCAAAATGAAAAAACATCATATATTGGGACGGCGATACTTTTATCCATTGATTAGTAGTTTTCCCACTTATCGCAGTTTACAATCAGCGCGGAAAGAAAATCTGCCAGTTGCAACAAAACTTGCGGAACAGGTAATCTGTTTGCCCATGTATTCTGGATTGAGTGGGGAGGATATAGAACGGATATTGTGGGTGATTGAGAACAAAGATTAATATGACACTTGGTATAATGCAACCCTATTTTATGCCTTATATAGGCTATTTTCAGTTAATGAAAGCCGTTGATAGGTACGTGGTTTATGATGATGTGAATTATATTAAGCGTGGTTGGGTCAATCGTAACAATATACTGGTGAATGGAGAAAAAAGGATGTTCACGATTACCTTGAAGAAAGCAAGCCAGAATAAGCTGTTTAATGAGATAGTGATAGGTGATGATTTTGAGAAATTGATGAAGATGCTCCGAATGAACTACTCTAAAGCCATTAACTTTGATGAGACTATGACATTGATGGAAAGAATTATATCTTTCCCAGATAAACAACTGGCGGTGTTTGTAGCCAATAGTTTTCAAGAAATATTGAAGTATTTATCCATAGATACAGAATTATTAATGTCCTCAAGTATTATTAAAGACAATTCATTGAGAGGAAAAGATAAAATAATGCATATATGTAAGATACTAGGTACGGACGTTTACTATAACGCTATTGGTGGTCGGAACCTTTATGATAAAGAAGAATTCAAGAAGCAGGGTATTATATTAAATTTTGTGTATCCGGTAGTCCAACCATATCCTCAATTGCATGTGAATGATTTTGTTTCTAATTTATCGATGATAGATATACTGATGAATAATACAAAAGACGATGTGAATAGATTGTTGGATGTTTATCGAGTTGGATCTTGAGAAGAATGAAATCTTTTAATATCGTAGTGTGTGCTTCCGGAGGAGGGGGAAACTTTCGTTCGTTAATAAATCATCAGTCGAGTTATGACTATCATATCTCATTGCTAATTGTAGACAGGGAATGCAAAGCTATCAACGTAGCGAATGAAAATAATATTCCCTGTATTGTTTTGGAGAAGAAATTCCTAGGTGATTCCTTTTTTGAAGAGTTCGCCAAAGCGATTCCTCCAGATACCAATCTGATCGTTCTGGCTGGTTTCTTTCCTATTATTCCTCAATGCATTTGTGATAAATGGGAGCGGAAAATAATCAATACACATCCATCATTGTTGTCCGAATATGGTGGTAAGGGAATGTACGGGGTTAAAGTGCAGGAAGCAGTTTTGAAGAATCGTGAGAAGTACGCCGGATGTACGGTTCATTATGTAAATGCAGGGATAGACACCGGAGAAATCATATTTCAAAAAAGAATATACGTACAAGAAAATGAATCGGCTTGGGAATTGGGAGGGAGAGTTTTCAATGAAGAAATAAAGTTACTTCCGTTAGCTGTAAAAAAGATCCGTGAAGAACAACTTCGGTTTGCGTTAGATGCAGTTTCAGATATGAAACCGAGTCCATTAGTCAGTATTTGTTGCCTGACTTATAACCACGCTCCTTATCTCCGTCAATGCCTGGATGGATTTATGATGCAGGAAAGAACTTTTCCGATAGAGATATTGATTCATGATGACGCCTCTACGGATGGAACACAGGATATCATTCGGGAGTATGAGGAAAAGTTTCCGGATATTATAAAACCCCAATATCAGGCAGAGAATCAGTATTCGAAAGGAAAAATGGTAGAAGCCTATAATTATTTTCGTGCCGAGGGCAGATATATAGCACTTTGTGAAGGAGATGATTACTGGACAGACCCGCAGAAACTACAAAAGCAGGTGGATTTTCTGGAGAGCTATCCTGATTATGTGATGTGTTCACATCGATACAGAATCTATTTTCAGCAAGAACAGAGGATGAATGATGAAATTACTCCTATCGCTCATTTGTCAGATGGAATCTCTTTTGATTTATCTTTTCTGGTGCGCGGAGGATGGGTAGCCCATCCATTGAGCGTTGTTTTCCGGAAATCGGTGCTGGATTTGGATGCATATTCAAAATATGCAATGAGCATCGATGCTATTTTATTCTATACCCTCCTGAAAAAAGGGAAAGGATATTGTATGCCTGATGTAATGGCTGTATACAGGGTACATGATACTGGGGTATGGTCTGGTCTTGATATGAATAATCAGCGATTATTCTCTATAAAAGCGAGGAGAATAATTTATGATATTGAACGGACAGATGAAGCGGCATTATTCGTTTTATCACAGTTCTCCCGTCCGATGGGGCGAACTTTGATTCTAAAAAGATGCGGTCTGTTTGTAAAACTCACGAAGATACTCATCAGTCATTTTGGAGTATGCTGTATATCGAGAATGTGGTTTAACAGATTATTCCTGAATAAAAGATTATGTGTGAATGAGTTGAATCAGATAGAAGATTTCAGTAAAAGCAAAAAAAGAAGAAGGTAGTATGTGTCTAATAAAACAAATTTCTGGAAGATGAATATAGCATTGATTATAGCAGGAGGTTCCGGTAACAGGATGGGACAGGATATTCCTAAACAATTTATACATGTGAATAATTGTCCTGTCATTGTACATACCATGCTGGCCTTTCAAAAACATCCGGATATAACTTCTATTGCAGTTGTTTGTTTGGGTGGATGGGAAACAGTTTTGCATTCGTATGCCCATCAGTATAATGTGACAAAATTGCACTGGATATTTCCCGGTGGTGGTAATGGGCAGGAATCAATAGCCAATGGTATATATGGATTAAAGGAGAATGGTGTGAAAGAAGATGATCTGGTTCTGATTCACGATGCTGTCCGTCCTTTGGTGTCACAAGGTATCATATCCTCTAATATTGCTATTTGCAAACAGTATGGATATGCCATTACCGGAATCCAATGTCGGGAGGCTATTTTGGAGAGTGATGATGGCTTTTATTCAACAACGAGTATTCCTCGTGACAAGTTAATTAGGACACAGACCCCCCAGACATTCCGATTAACGAACATCATAAAATCCCATGAGGAAGCACGACAAAAAGGAATACGGAACTCTGTATCTTCGTGTACTCTTCTGGCAGAATTGGGAGGATATGAAATGCACATCGTTCCGGGAGAAGAGCGAAATATCAAGATTACTACTACGGAAGACCTCGAGATATTTAAGGTTCTGATGCAGACATCAAAAGAGGATTGGCTGAAATGAGTACTTATTAT
>OGED01001282.1_pt1 | contig 9002 bp, 5 predicted proteins | sample 1570581 | NCBI WGS metagenome assembly OGED01 (sample SAMEA2582135, study PRJEB24529) | metagenome | biome: Human gut stool | place: China | collected 2011 | reverse complement strand
GTAAAACTGGCATCCATTAGGATGTTATTAAATAAAATTTAAACAGGCTCTTAAAATAAATAGGTTTTTATAAAGTCGATTCTTGAGCTTACCTTATTATATATAAGGCATTTACGGGATACTATTTCCACCTCTTGCATAGAGATAGAAGTTTATCAACGGCAATAAAGAGAGTAGAGAATTATACGTTTTAACTAATTTTATTTGATTATGAAGAGAAAGTTTATCAGTGTGGCTTTGTTTGGTGCGCTTCTTGCGGCATCGACAAGCGTAACGACTTCTTGCAAGGACTACGATGATGACATCAGTGGCTTGCAAGGGCAGATTACGGCCAATGCGACGAATCTTGATGAATTGGTGAATGAGAAGGTCAACAACCTGACTCAGGAAATCAATTCGCTGAAAGCGCAGGAGGCTGCCTTGGAAACGGCTTTGGCCACAGCCAAAACCGAGTTGACGGCTACTATCGCAGAAGCTGAACAAGGAGCTAAGGATTATGCCGACATTCAGGCCGCTGCGGCCCAAGTGGCAGCCATCGAAGCTTCAAAGGCCAATATCGAGGAAGCCCGTACGGCACTCCAGGCCGGTATCGACGCGGCAAACGCTGCCATCGAAGCCCTGAATTCGCAGGTAGCAACCCAAGCCGGACAGATTGATGCTTTGCTTTCTGCCGACGCGGCTTTGCAAGAGGCTATCAACATAGCCAATGGCGAGATTGAATCGGCCAAGAGCATGGTGGCCACAGCGCAGAGTGCAGCCGAAGCGGCTCAAGGCACAGCCGACGAAAATGCGCAAAAGATAGCCGGTGTGACGGAAAAGCTCCAGGCCGTGGAAGAAGGCTTGCAGGGGCAGATTACCCTTTTGGACGAAAAACTCAATCAGGCCGTAGCCGACATCGCTGCTAACAAAGCTGACGTGGAAGCCAAGCTGGCCACGGTGAACGCCCTTGTGCAAGCCAATACGGAGGCTATATCCGCATTACAAGACAAGGATGCTGAATTGTTGGACAAGATTGCCCAAAACAGTACGGAACTGTTGGCTCTTTCTGAGAAACTGACGGCTTTACAGAGCACGGTAGAGCAGAACCTGACGGCAGCCAAAGCATATACAGATGCACAAGTAGCTGCTTTGAAAGCCGAATTGGGCGCCGATATGGAGCTTGTAAAAGCTGACCTTGCCGGTGCTTTGTCTCGTTTGGGTGCTGCGGAAGAGAAAATTGCAGCTATTCAGGAAGCCGTTGGCGCTTTGGAAGATAAGGACGAAGAGCTTGCTGCAACCATCGCAGAGGTAGAAGGCAATATCGAAAGCATCAATACTTCTATCGGTGGCATCCTTGGCAGGCTTGAAACTTTGGAAGGTACGGTAGCGCAACAGAATCTCGACATCGAAACGCTGAAGCAGACTGCTGCAGGGTTGAGAACGGATTTGGATGCCGTGAAAGTTACGGCTGATGAAGCCAAGAGCCAGATTGTCCAGTTGACTTCGGATTTCAGCAGCTATGTGTCAGCGAACAACGAAGCATTGGTGAACCTGGAGAACCGGATGAGTAATAAGCTGGACGAAGCTGTCAGCACGTTGGGGAGTGAACTACGTAGCGAATTGACAACAGCTACGGGCGAACTGGATACCAAAATCGGTGAACTTCAAGGTGACCTGCAAGAGAAATATGAGGCTCTGAAAAATCAGATTGGTGCCATCACGGGCGATGAAGGTACAGTCGGGCTGATAGACGAAAAGATAAACGCCGTAAACCAGAAGGTTGCTGAGTTGGGTACTAAAGTAGAAAACCTGACTACCGATTTGACCGCATTGACGGGTCGGGTGACGACTGTAGAAACTGAAATCGGTGAAATATACAAGCAATTGGCACAGACTTCTGCCATCATCGGGCAGTGTATCAATGTGTTCAATGCTGAATTGGGGCAACTTTGTGCGGTGTTGAGTGCTCAGTTGAAGAGCATCGTCTTCAGTCCGACGGAGTATTATCAAGGTATCGAAGCAATTGGTGTCTTCTCATTCAACTATAATGCTTTGAGCGTGAGCGCGGCTGATAAGACGGGTGACCAAAAGACGGATAGACCGACTACGTTGACACAACCTGAAACGAGCGTCGTGCCGTTCGTGAAGGCTTCCTACCACTTGAATCCTTCGAATGCGGCCATCAGCACGGACAAGGAACATTTCTCCTACGTGGTCAATAATGCTTCTTACACGCGTTCGGTGGGCAGGAACGATATTTCTGTGGACAGCGTGGAACTTGACAAAGAGGAGACCGGTATGCTCAATGTCTACTTCAGCATGAAGAATGCCAACGATATCGAGAAGATTCCGGCTGCGGGCGACGGCAAGGTGGATGTGGCTGCCCTCCGTTACACTTATTCTACAGAGAACGGGGATACGCTTATCACTTCCGACTACGCAGCCTTGAAGCAGTATAAGATTACGGACTTTGCCATCAACAAGGTGACGGCGAGAGGCAATATGGAGGAGAAGATAGAGAACCATTTGGCTGCTACGGCTGCCGAAGCCATTACCTCTAACAATCGCCTGCAAATTACATACGAGAACAAAGACCCGTATGCTGACTCTGAAACTACAGGCCTTGACCTCAATGAGTGGATTAACGTGCATTATGTAGTAAATGATGCGAATACCGATCAGGTATGGGGCGACCAGGAGAAGATCAATGAAAAGAAATTCAAACTGGTGTATGAGTTGATCGGTTACAAGGCCAATGATGCGGACAAGACGAGTGAAAGCGAACATGCCACTATCGTAGACGGCCATATCCTGAACGTACACGGAGTAGACGGAAGCCCTGCCGGAAACCGCAACATTATCGGTCGTACGCCGTTGCTTCGCGTAACGTTGATGGATGAGAATACGAATAACCAGATTGCAGAAGTTGGTTATATCTTAGTGGAGATTACGGATGTAATCGTGGGTCCTGTAACCGTGGACGACATTGCGCCAATCACCAATGGTTATACAGTAAACTGTGGTGATGCTCCGATATTGGATAACGTAAGAGCCGTTACATGGGTAGAAGTCGAGAATAAGATTCTGGGTCAGTTGAACATGAGCAAGGAAGAGTTTGAAGCAAATTATGCGCTTGAACTCAACAGCGACGGCGTGACTTGCAAGCAATTCAGCGAACCGAAGGATGAGGCTGTGAGGAATCCGCAAATCGGTAAGATTGTCAACACTAACGACGACCAGGCGCACGAAACGAACGTGCTGAAGTGGAGCGTGGGTAACCAGCAAGCCTATATGTTGTTCTCGGAAGACAGACAAAATCTGGATGCTGTCTCTACTTGGGTTAAGTTTACTCCGAAGAGCACGGTTTCTTCCCACAAGCCTGTATTCGTGAAGTTGACGTGGGCACCGAGCGTGGTGAATGATAAGCCAGAAGCCGCTATCGAGGACAGCTACAACCACAAGAAACGTGCCGATTGGCATGCAGAAAACTCACGTGATGAAGGCTTTAAGGAATTGCAAATCCAAGTGGGTAAAGCTACCGATCCGTCTGCGACTTGTGAATACGAGCACATGGTTGTAGCGAACACGTTCAACAAGCAACCGGTAGACATCATCAAGGATGCTATCAAGGGTACTTATGGAGCTTTGGCTGATGCTGTGACTGTGGAATATAAGTTTGCTCCGACTAATGAGCAGAGTAAGCGGAGCTACATTGTAGGAAATACCACTTACAATATTCAAGTGTCTGCTGATGGTCGTACAATCTCTACTACAGGTGGTGTAACGTTGGCCACGATAGAACCTACTGACGGTGAAATCACAATGGGTAGCGATGATGTTGTGAAAGCTATCATCAACATTTATGAAGAATCTTTGGCTGATGCTTTGACGTTCACGGTATTGGTTGACGAAGCCACTTGTGAGCCGGCAAAGGATTTGATTACCTTTAACAACAACAAGTTCAATGTGAAGGTCATCAAGCCGATCTTCCTCAAAGGAGGTAGCATTGCCGAGATGACGCTGAACCAATGGAACACTTTGACGCAGAAGTTGTCGCTCACCTTCGAGGACTTCAACGGTTACGACCCGAAAGAGTTCTACGACTACAGTAACAAGACCAAGACGTTCTGGGACTTCTACGGAGTGTCTCGTATAGAGCTTATTGGCACAGAGACTGACTATTCTGGTAATTGGGGTGCTGTGGATAACAATGTGTTTACGATTAGCTACGCTGAACCGACTGGTAGCATCAGTTTGGACAACATGGGTTCTGTAACCCTGACACAGGTGAACATGAGCCGTGCGAACTCGTTCAATGTGCGGATGACGTTCAAGGTGACTTACTTGTGGGGTGAGCTCACAGAGACTGTTACCTTGCATGTGAACAATGCCCCGGGTAAACGTTCTCTCAACCGCTAATATGCGTAGCATTTAGCATGGGGATTTAGGAAGGAGGGCAGGTGGTTGAAACCTGCCCTCCTTTTCATTTTAAGTAAAAGTAATTTAGATTGTAAGATGAAAATTCATCATTTGCTGTTCCCCTTATGGATGGGAATCATAATATGCTCGGTGTCAGCCTGTGCGGATAAGAACAAGAAAAGTAGCGAAGAACAAACGCAAACGGAATTCGAGCAGACGCTGGAGGCGAAAGATACAATAGCCGTCAAGGAGCTTATAGACCAGTTCTTCACGTATGTGAAAAACAAGCAGACGGACGAAGCCATTCTTATGCTATATCGTAACGACCAGACAGAAGACGGTACACCGGTTTCGCTAAACAACGAAGAGATGGCGGAAGTACGGGCCATGCTCGAATCCATACCGATGGCAGGTTACGAGATTGCATACATGAAGTTCAGTGAATATTATGCGAATGAGGTGCAATGCAATGTGATTATCCGCGAAGCGGGAGACGGCATACCTCCTGTCACGACCAAGATATTCTTCAAACCGGTGTTTTATCTTGGTAATTGGGTGCTTTGCCTGACCAATACGGAATATGGGGACAAGTCGTTAGGCCGTTAGTCGGATGAAGGATGTTTAATATAAAAAAAGAATGACTATGAAGAAAAAGAATTTAATGTTCGTGTGCGCATGCCTGTTGATGTCGCATGCGGTATCTGCGCAGTCCAAGGGTGAAGAGATACAGTTCCACCGGCATGGTAGCCTGCAACTGCAAGGCGGTGCGGCTTACACCTTGGGTGAGGCCGGGTTTGGCGACTTGGTATCTCCGGCTGTGGGGGTGCATGGCAGTTACTATTTTACCCCGGTGTGGGGACTGCGTGCCGGTGTGTCCGGTTATGAATCCAAAGGAGTGTGGGTGAATCCTCTCCAAGTATATAAGTATAATTACCTGCAAGGAGACATTGACGTGGTGGTGGACCTGGCCAACTGTTTCAAGTATAATTATAAACGGGTGGTGAATCCTTATTTGTTCCTGGGGGTAGGACTGAACGGCGCGTTCGGCAACGACGAAGCGGTGGCCGTCAATGACGGTGGTCATACGTTGGAATATTTATGGCGTGACCGCCAGTTCAATCCGGTAGGTCGCGGCGGTATAGGAGCTAACATTCGCTTGGGCGGGAGAGTTTATTTTAACCTTGAGGTCAATGCCAACGTGTTGGGCGACAAGTACAACTCCAAGAAGGCGGGCAATCCGGACTGGGTGTTCAACGCGTTAGGAGGCTTGGTCATCAAGTTGGGCAAGACACACAAGAAGGTGGTCGAAGAAGCTCCCGAGCCGGTGGCTCCACCCGTGATACCGGAAAAGCGCGAACCGGTGACTCCGAAGAAGGCCGAACCGGTAGTGGAGAAAGCCAAAGTGGAAAAATTGCAGGAGAATGTGTTCTTCAAACTTAATTCAGCCGTAATCCGTGCGTCTGAGGAAGCTAAAATAGAACGTCTGGCCGCTTATCTCACCGCCAACCCACAAGCGAAGGTCGTGATTTGCGGATATGCCGACAAAGCTACAGGCACTCCTAAAATCAATGATGCACTTTCGCTGAAACGCGCTCAGGCCGTGTCGAAGGCCTTACAGGTCAAAAAGATAGATGCGGGCAGGATACGAGTGGAACATAAAGGAGATACCGTACAGCCTTTTACAGAGGTTGAAAAGAACCGCGTATCTATTTGCATAGCCGAATAATTTGACTTTTGGACGTTTTGCGACCGCCGTGAAAGGAAAAGGTTGGTTGGTTTCCGATAAAAAGAGGGTGTTTGTCGGGAGACCTTTCATGGCGGTTTTTTTATTCAATGCAGTTTATGGGAAAAGAGGATGTTGAAGAAAAACATGTCAAGCGTACGCAGAAAGATTATACGCTAGACTTTAAACTTCGTGTAGTACGAGAACTGGAGACTTCCCACATCAGTATGAATGCCATTTCACGGAAGTATGGAATACAGGGGGAGAGCACGGTGAGCAGATGGTTGGAGAAATACGGTGCGCGGGATGCAGACGGAAATGTGGCTGCCCTCATGTTCCGGAAGAAGCGTCCGCTTTCAGGACTGGAACAAAGAAACCTTGTTTTGGAACATGAACTGTCACTGTTGAGAGAAAAGCTGAAACAGAAAGGGTATAAAGAAGCTTTTTATGAAGTGTTGTTGAATATGTTGGAGAGAGGATACCGCGTAGAAATTTATAAAGATAAGGATAAATTAGGTATAAAATCGGGAAGGTAGTTTTTGCGTTTCCTGAAAAGGAAACCGGCAGACCGGCTTTTTAAAAGGCGGGAAAACGAAAGTAGGAGAAAAGCTTCACCTTGCTTTCCTCCTACTTGATAGTTTGGGATAGGAACCTTGTCCGGTCCTTATTCTTTGTCCAAAAGGATTTTCATCATTTCACAGGCTGCTTTGGCTACGGAGGTTCCGGGACCGAAGATGGCCGCTACGCCTGCTTTGTACAGGAAATCGTAGTCTTGTGCCGGGATGACACCGCCCGCGATGACCATGATGTCCTCGCGTCCCAACCGCTTCAACTCTTCGATGACTTGCGGGATGAGGGTCTTGTGTCCGGCTGCCAGCGAACTTACGCCCATGATGTTCACGTCGTTCTCTACGGCTTGGCGTGCAGCTTCGGCCGGTGTCTGGAACAACGGTCCCATGTCGACATCGAAACCGCAGTCGGCATAACCCGTGGCACAAACCTTGGCTCCACGGTCGTGCCCGTCCTGCCCCATTTTGGCAATCATGATACGCGGCCGGCGGCCTTCCTGCCGGGCGAACTCTTCCGTCAACTCGCATGCTTCGGCGAAGTCGGCGTCTGCTTTGCTTTCTGATGAATACACTTGTGAAATAGTTCTGATTACGGCTTTATATCGGCCTACGAGAGGCTCGCAAGCATCTGAAATCTCTCCTAACGTGGCACGTACGCTGGCTGCCTTTACGGCTAGGTCGAGCAGGTTGTGTTCGCTCTTCTTGCCTTCGTTGAACTCGCGTACGCATTCGGTGATGGCGGCCAATGCCTTTTTCACCTCTTCCTCGTTCCGTCCGGCTTTCAGTTTCTTCAGGTTTTCTTCCTGTTGCAGGCGGACGGCAGTGTTGTCCACTTCGAGAATGTCGATAGGATCTTCGTGGTCCAAACGGTATTTGTTCACACCCACGATGGTCTGTGCGCCGGAGTCGATACGAGCCTGCGTACGGGCTGCGGCCTCTTCGATACGCATCTTGGGCAGACCGGTTTCGATGGCTTTGGCCATACCGCCCAGTTTCTCGATTTCCTGAATGTGTTCCCAAGCCTTGTGGACGAGTTCGTTCGTCAGGGTTTCCACATAGTAAGAACCAGCCCACGGGTCAATGTGCTTGCACACTTGGGTCTCGTTCTGGATGTATATCTGCGTGTTACGTGCGATACGGGCTGAGAAATCCGTCGGCAGGGCGATGGCTTCGTCCAACGAGTTGGTATGCAACGACTGGGTGTGCCCCAAAACGGCTGCCATGGCCTCGATACACGTACGTCCCACGTTGTTGAACGGGTCCTGTTCCGTAAGCGACCAACCGGAAGTCTGCGAGTGGGTACGCAACGCCATGGATTTCGGGTTTTTCGCACCAAAGCTTTTCACGATTTTTGCCCACAGCAAACGTGCCGCACGCATCTTGGCAATCTCCATGAAATGGTTCATGCCAATGGCCCAAAAGAAAGACAAACGAGGCGCGAATGCGTCGATGTCGATTCCGGCGTTCACTCCGGCGCGCAGGTAGTCCATACCGTCGGCCAATGTGTAGGCCAGCTCGATGTCCGCCGTGGCACCGGCTTCCTGCATGTGGTAACCGGAAATGGAAATGGAGTTGAACTTAGGCATCTTCTGTGAAGTGTACTCAAAGATGTCGGCAATAATCTTCATTGAGAAGGCGGGTGGATAAATATAGGTGTTGCGCACCATGAACTCCTTGAGGATGTCGTTCTGGATCGTACCCGACAGTTGATCGAGGGTGCATCCCTGCTCCAGACCGGTCACGATGTAGAACGCCAGGATCGGCAGCACGGCGCCGTTCATGGTCATCGACACCGACATCCGATCCAGCGGAATACCGTTGAAGAGCACCTTCATATCTTCTACCGAGCAGATCGACACGCCGGCCTTACCGACGTCGCCCACTACGCGCGGGTGATCGGCGTCGTAGCCGCGGTGTGTCGCCAGGTCGAATGCCACCGACAGACCCTTCTGTCCGGCAGCCAGGTTGCGGCGATAGAATGCGTTGGACTCTTCGGCCGTCGAGAAACCGGCGTATTGGCGGATGGTCCAGGGACGCATCACGTACATCGTCGAGTAGGGGCCGCGGAGGAACGGTGCGATACCTGCCGCATAGTTCAGGTGCTCCATCTCCTCCAGATCCTTTGCCGAGTAGGAGCCCTTGACAGGTATCTGCTCGGCAGTCAGCCACGGTTCGGTTTGGCCGCAGCCTTTCGAAGCGCAGCAGCTCTTCTGCTCGCCTCCGTCATATGTTAAATCTGAAAATTTTGCTCTCATGATTTTTGCTTTTTAGATACCCATTTCTTTGAGGTAGAACTTCAGTGTTTCGAGTAC
>OGED01001280.1_pt1 | contig 9009 bp, 8 predicted proteins | sample 1570581 | NCBI WGS metagenome assembly OGED01 (sample SAMEA2582135, study PRJEB24529) | metagenome | biome: Human gut stool | place: China | collected 2011 | reverse complement strand
ACCTTCACTGATTATCCGGACTTTCTTGGTACCCGTATTTGAGATAATTGATAGAACGGAAGAGAACTGTACATTATATTCATTTCCCTGTACGCTTACCTTATTTATTCTTTCAAAGTCGCATCTATATACGACTCCTAGCTCAAGTGCATCTCCGTAAGCACGGTCTGCCTGATACTTTGCGAAAATGGTATTTGCTTCACTTTTGTTCACAAGGAACAAGCCGCGAGCCTGGTTTTCTTCAATTGTAAGGCGGTCAAAGCTGTTAAGGTAGTAAGCTGTATAATAACAATGACTTTTTAGAAGACTTTCAAACAACTTGTCTGTTTGCATGGCCTTGAAATGTACGAATTCACCACCTTCGTTTATCACTAATATCTTATTCATGGCATTATTAACGACCCGGTAGCTGAAGAATAATACCATTGCTATTGTAACAGAACAGAAGATAAATACAATTTTCGTTCTGAGTGTAAAACTTTTTCGAGCTTCAGCATACTTGCTGAAATCTTTCAGTATGTCTTTAATGTTGCGCATCATAACCATTTATTTACCATTGCTTTTACAGTTGCTAATAAGGATAGTTTAAGGATAAAAGAAAATATTACAAGTATGAACGCAGGGAACTTATCTGCTGTTATTAGGTTAGCTACATATTCGTCCGCAAACACACTCGCGATTATAAATCCTGGATATAGCATGAAAACCCCGAACATGCCTTTCAACCAAGTGAAGAATGAACTGCGCGTATCATCATTGAGAAGACATACGATTGCAATTGGTCCAACTAGTTCCATCAGCAGAAGCATTAAATAGCGAGTGGCCATAAATACGTGCATTATATAGTCGTATGCGCACGCGAAGAATGATCCAATTCCTGCCATAAGTACTCCTGAAAGGATATTATCGATTCCTGATGTCACCATATCAACCATATCCATACTCAAAAAATCATCTTTCATACGTTTAAGTAAATGAAGAATGTGTTGGTTATGGTCATACGCTCCTTGTGGTGCTATATTTGATACTAAATGTTCTGCAGTATATGCCAGGAGTTGTTCAAACACTGTAATGAAAGGTGGTAGCATAGCAATTACCGCCATAATAATCATATATTGCTTTCCAACTTCAAAGAAATGTTTTACTTGAAACCCTTTACCTTCTGACAACATGTCTTTAACGATTGTGGCCAATTTAAAGACTAAAGTGGTAAGTATGACTCCTGCTATTATTGCGAGAAACGCATCAAATGCAAGACTGGATTTTACGTGTGCATAAGCCAGAAACATTTCTTTAAAAATACTGTCTACTTTTACTGTGGTATTCATTCAAATAGTTTTTGGAATTGTTCGTATTGATTCAATAGAGACGAAAACTTGTATAATTTCTTTTCTTCCTCTCTCATATCTTTTTCAACTTCAGTTAGGGCATTCAAACGTTCGGCATCATTCATTTTTACATTAGGTGATAAAATCATCTGAAAAAGACTTATCATTTTTCTGTTGTTGGCTAATATTTGTGCGATAGATGTAGTTAAAGTTTGTGCCGATTTCGGACCTAATTCATATTTCCCTACTATTTCTACACACATGGAGGATAGACGAATCTGCCGTTCCATAATGTTTTTGACGGTAACTGAGTTACCAATTGTAGTATTAACTTTACGCATCATATCAAGACCCTCATCAAGTTTACTTTTCTGGTCGGTGAGTAGGTCTACCTGTTTCTGTAATTCCACATAATTCTTAACATTCTGGGCTAGATTTGGAGCATCTGCTACAGCCCATTGGGCATGTAGCTGTAGGGATAGAAATGATACTAATAAGGCAATAAATAATTTTTTCATGACTTTATTTTTTATGTTCATTAATATATTCTGTAATAGCATCCTGCATGGGCATTCTCTTGGTCTTTTCTTCAAGTTCTGACCATATTTCACCTTCAGTCTGGAAGGCTAAGAATTTTTCTTTAGAAAATTCCAAGCGTGTTACTGTAGCGTAATTCTCACCCATTCTCATGAAGCACTCGGAGTAAGGACGAGGACCGGAAAAGTTGTTCCGCATGGACTTCATTAATGCTATCTGATAATCTCTTGTAATCTTGAACTTGTCTATTATACTTTGATAGATTACTTCCTTTGTCGGCAATACAAAAAGCATATCTGTATTACTGATGATGTTTTTGGTATTCTCGTCGTCGGGAAGCTGCTCAGGAGTCTGTACGATGGTATACACAGCACCATTTTCTTTACGGATTTTCTGATAACAGAATGCCACAGAACTATGAATACCTGTTCCGGTGGCCGTATCAGTCATTTGTGCCGTTTCCGCGTACTCATCAAAAATCAGAATTCCTCTTTTCCTTCTGTCAGATAGAAGTTTCTTCTGAATAATGGAGAAAATCATACTCATTACGAGGTTACTCAGGAATCTGTCCTGCTTGATTTGCGTAAGTTCAAATACGATGAATTTCTTTGATGCAAAGTCCATTTGAGTATCCTTGCATACATTCTCATATCGCTGTCCGGGCAAGAACTCACCGCAGTTCAGCTTAAATGACTCCAGGTCGAAATATTTGCTAACAACATTTTTTCGTTTGAGTATCTCCTCATAGTTTTCTGTTACATAATGGTAGAAATTTTCGAAGTTATGTCCGGAAGATACCTGTTCGTAATAGTCCTGGATGAATCGGGTTAAAGCAACCTCTTTCTCAGACTCTTCTTTGGTAAACATATGCTTCCAATAACGCTGGATAATTCCTGAAAGCATTTCCAGATCATTATTGTCAAGTTCCTTCCCACCTAAATCGAACGGGTTAATTCCGAGTGGCGTTTTACCGTCATAATCTACATGTAGAGATATATCCGGGTACAATTTGCAAAGCTGGCTGAAGGATTTTCCGAATTCAACAACGATGCAGGTGTAATCCTGCTCGATAAGCTGTTGGGTGAAATTCAGTGTGAAGGCTGATTTTCCTCCACCAGTTCCAGCTATAATCATTCCGTTACGGGCATTTACGCGTTTTTTGGAAGCATCCCAGATGTCCTTACGAAGTGGTATCTGATACATTCTATCATGTACGAAGATTCCTTCATTATCATTTCTGTATTCACTGCACTGTAAGAATAGACAGAGTGCAATAGGCAAGGTTGTGAGGATGAGATACTCCTTGGGCATGCAGCTTATTTGCCCTGGAACGCATGAAAAATGGATTCTTCCAAGGTTATCATATCCGGGTATATAGTATCTGAACTGGTTAATGTTTAATGTTTCCTTTACAGATTTCTCAGCTTTGTCAAGAACGGCTTCTGATTCATCGAAAATGCAGACTGAAAAATGGGTACGCACAAGCGTTTCGTTTTCTTCGATTATTTCCTCCTGGAGTTTATCGAGTTTTTCAAACTGCACTTTTATACTTTTGCTCATGGAGCTGTTTGAACCATAGATGTCTATATTTCGGGCAATCTGTGTACGTAGCTTTTCATTTCCTTCCAAATATATAATCTGGTTGACAATGTGGTTATAGGGCAGGTACATTCCCAACTCTTCTAATAGAGGATGGTATAGTTCTGCATTGGCCATTGGGAGGGAACTGTCTTTTACATAACTGTTAATATTATCTGGAAACATTGTTTCATCACATATGCAGAAATATCTTGCACTTATTTTCCCTACATGTAATTCATTGTCAACATGTATGTCTGTAATTGCATTTGTGTCAGAAAATAGGTTAGAGTATCCTGATATATAGTTTTTCAAATCTTCTCCTTTAATGGGAGCAATCCGTGTGTCTCTCAGATTCTTAATAATGCTGACACAGTTATTTATCGCTTCAAGGAAATCAGATAACTTCTCAAGATCTTCTTTATGCAAATTTTCTTTATATGCCAAAGGCGACGAAATATATGCTTTGTCCAACGAGTTGAGTCCTGTCAGAACAAAGTGAATGATGCACAAGTGCTGCATGTATAGCCGACCCTCAAAATGTTTGGCATCTGCTATATCAAGAAATGACCAATTCAGCGGTACTGCATGATAATTTTTCCTTAGATAAAGGTCCTGTTTGTGTACAAAACATCCGTCCGGAAGAAACTTGAAGGCTTCTTTCATGAGACTGTTCCTTTGGTCTATATCCTCACGTGAAAGCGAATAGCATTCAGGTTCTTCTAATTGATAGGATATACAGATATTTCCACCTTTGGTAAGTATCATCCCATTCTCCTCATTAATAATGTCTAAGATACTATATGCTTCTTCTGTTCTCATTTTTTCTGATAGTGTGGCTTAATTGGAAATTACTAATTGTATATTCTTTCTTTATTTCATCGAACTTCTTACTTTTTGCGTTCTTCCTGAATTTCCGAATCAGGATGGGAAATAGAACGATGCTGCATATAATAGTCATAATGCATGTGCTCCAGTTTCCGACCATTATCCCAGAACGTAAGCCCAAGATGAAAAGTATAAATGCTCCTGATAATGCTGCTACCAGTATCCAGTAGTCTGTTGAAAGGAAGCCCCTGATTTTACAGGGACTTTCCAAACCTTTTCGGAAACTGTGTTTCATACTTCTAATGATATTCCGGATATAGCCGACTTAACAGCTGTGACAACTATTGCGGCTACAAGGGCATAACCAACATACCAGGCAAGCGCAAAGAGCCCATCCTTACGTGTTCCTCTATTATCCTTGTCTATAATATTGTCCCATTGCTGAGCCAATCCTAAGACAATTCCGCCAAGCATAAATGCAACAAAAATAGGTAAGGTATAACCATCAAGTATTTGATTCATTGCGCTTCGAGCATCCTGCGCGAATGCACCTGTTGATGTTGCTAAGGCAAATACTAATAATGAAATTTTTTTCTTCATGTTTATTTTTCGTTTACTGTTCCTTCATAATCACCGGCTTGTTCCCAGTCTGTAATTGTCACATCTCCATTAATGACTAATTCCTTGCTATCACTGATAGTAAGGTCATAGCCGTATTCCTTACCTGCTTCATAAGTTTTAGAGGCTGCAGTATAGTCATATTCCTTTCCGTTGTAGGTGATATTCATCTTCAAGACCTGAGAGGATGCCGGACAAATCAGAACACTTGATGAACTGGTCGTTATATTACCACTTCCGCCAACGGTCAGTTTATCGTTTTTTAAATTGTACGTCGCAGCGTTTGGAACATTCAGCAGCTTGACTTGACATGAACTTGACCCGTCAATTGTTACATTAATCTTACTGAGTATATGCTTCATTGTAATGCTTATTGAGGGATTAGACTTACTGGCAGATATTGCTGCAGAAGCAAGATAATCAGTCTGATTATTAAGATTAATATTCAGTGCACTGCAATCAGTTGTTTCCGTATAGGGAGAAAAAGAATAAATCTGGGCATCTTCACTCAGAAGGATGGGAGAGAAGTTCCAGCCTGGTGACTGATAGGTAACGTGCACTGGGTTACTTACTCCCGGGTAAGCCGTTCCTGATGAGGTCAAGACATACATGCCGAAGTCTTCTACTACTTTTTTCTCGTTCGCAGAACGTGAATAGCATTCTACTTGTAATGCTTCATTATGTTCCGGAGAATCATTGGCACAGCTCGCAAGAGCTGCACCAATGAATGCTGTTATTATTACGTTTCTTATCATGTTAATCTTCAATATCTACGGAGTTTTTCTTTTTCTGTCTCACAGTTATTGTTACTTGTTTTCCACTTCCTTCCTGAGTAAGGGTGATAATGGCGGCACGTTGTGTCGTATTTGGGTTATCTACTATAATCAGTGTACCATCGTTACCCAGTGAACCGAATGATGAAGTATTCCATGATGAGCTCCAGTTTGCTTGAACCGTTGTCGAATTGCCATCGATTACAATGGTTTTTTGGCTGACAATGGTATATTGGGCTGTCCCACCTTTCGATTCAAATAATGAGGTAACGGAAGTACCTCCATTAATGGTAAATACATAGGTTTCCTTTCTACCTGGTTGGGTTAAAGTAACAGAATTGGTTACCCCTCCACAGCTTGCTGTAATGATGGCAGAACGCGTGCTGGTTGTTGTGTTTTCACTCACCCTGACGGTCGTGCCGGTGATAACAAATGCCGGATTGTCGCTGCTCAGTGATACGGTTCCGGTAGCAGTACCCTGTAACTCACCATTGATGTACACATTACGTACCGCAGATGCTGTGATAGCCGAACTACCTCCTGCTGTCTTAATCTGGGTTGGATTTGCCGATATATTAACAGTCCAGCTTGAATAATTACGATACTTCGGTACCAAAGTACGGTCTGACAATACCTTAAATGTATATGACTGGTTAGAACTTAGTAACTGATTGTTCTCATACCATCCGACAAATTCGTATCCGGGATTGGGTGATGATGTTACGGTAGCCGTACTTCCCAGACTGTACTCTCCGGCTCCGCCCGTTGTGCCGCCCGGAGCGTAATCCTTGATGCTTACCGTCTTTTTGTAGGTGATGTTGAACTGATGGATATTTCCCGCTACAAGAGGCATGGATGATGTCCCCTGTAGGGTCAGATTGCTTCCTCCGGAAAGCTGTATATGGTTGGTATTGGTTGACAAGGTCTGTTCTGGCAGAGTCACACGGAACAGGGTATTCCGGTTTTCGTCCGGCTTATAGCTGTACATGCTTAAATCCGTTACGGTATCATCTACCTTAGTTTCTCCGGTAAGAAGATTATACGAACTTCTGTACTTCACGTTCTTGATAACGGCTCCGGTCACTTCTCCGTCATTCTTATTGATGTGTACCTCCACGGTTGAGTTCCTGTGCTGGAAGTTCAGGGGAACGCAGAAGTCAATGATTTTTTCCGTGTACGAGCCACTCAGAAAGTCACTCGACAGCCAGCCCGAAAGGGCATCCTGATTGACACTGGTGTGGGTGATATTCGTTATATCCCTCTGAGTCTCATCATAGGGATAATATACATAAAAGTCAAAATCCGATCCCTTGGTGATAACTATGTCATCCGCCTCTGTTGCCGGATTGAATTTCTTACCGTCATATACATATTTGCTGTTTGTCGCAAAGTCTGCTCCGGAGTTTCTGACAAACACACCGATGGCATCACCCTTCTCAAAGGTGCTTCCTTGGGTGTTGCGGCTCTCTCCCGATACGGTAAAGGTAATATGCCCTTTCGCTTCCGGAATATTTGCCTGTTCCTTGCTGCAGGCAGCGCAGAAAAGGGTCAATAATAAGGATGGAATAATAGTTTTTAATCTCATAAAATTTTAGCAAGGGACTTGCGCCTTGCAATCGCTTTCGTTAATATTTTCAGTTATATATACCCATAGGCTAAAACCTATGGGTATGATGTTTGTCAGTTCATTATTTAACGGGTGACAGTTCGATGTCTGTTACAGAATCAGTCCACGGCTCGATAGTTACCGATGTTCCGTCCTCACCGCCGATTTGTGCTCCATTCGAAGATAAGCTAACAGAATAGATGTAGCGTTTTCCGGCTACCCATTCAATTGCCGGGATTTTATATTCATATTTGACATTGTCAATAGTCACGTTGATGGTTGCTTCATCCTTCTGATAGGAAATCGGGAATACAGCAGCAGCGAAGTCAACAGGAGTAGAGCCTACTGTAGGGATGGTTGTGTTAGGCTGCCAAGACAGTTCGGTCTTAGCCGGAGTGAAGGTAATCTTACCGTTGTCATTCAGGTTCATCGTTCCTTCGGTAGCGAACTTGTTCTGTCCTGCTTTCAAGCTGGCTGCACTCAGAACGCCTTCGTTCTTATAATCCGGAGATACTTTTAAGCGCAAAACGAACTGAGAAAGCGCATGTTTCATAACGATGTTGGCAACAGGATTTGCAACAGAGATTTCATTACTTTTTCCCCACATGTAATCCGTTGTTGCTGCTTGTACGGCAACCTTAGTTCCGTCTGTTGCAGTAGCTGAATAGGGATAATAAGCATAGACATGGGCTTTGTCAGCAGTCAGATACATATCTGCTGCAAGGCTCCATCCACCTGCATTTTTGGTAGCCTCGTTGTTCTGGCTGGAGAATTTCGGATACGCATCGCCCCATCCTGTTGCCTTGTACATGAACAGACCCAACTTGTCGTTGTCTTGCCATTGAGTCTTTGACTCAAATCCTGCTCTGGATTCAGAACCTTCGATTACTGCATTGATGCTTGCTTTGCCTGCTTCATTGCTCTGTACACCTTCCGGCTCATTGTTGTTGCATGAGCTGAATACTCCGGCAGCGAGTGTTGCCATTAAAATCACTTTTTTCATTTTTTATAAAGATTTAAATTAATAAATTGTAGCACTTGGCTACTGTAATTCTGTTTCAGGACAATCTATCCAGTCGGTGATTGTTACCGTTTCCACTTTCATGCCCTTGCCCACCTCGAAGTCTATCTCCAGCGTAATTTCGTCATCGTTCAGGGGACGGAGGTGTTGGGACAGGTCTATGGTTCGGATTTCGTTGAAAATCTCGTTGTCATTGTCCATTTCTACCTTCACTGTAAGTATGTTGTCCGTGTCCGGATATACTCCGAACAGGTAGAAACTGCTGTTCCATGTACTGCCTTCTTTCTTGAACTCTCCCGGCAGGATGGCAGAACCGCTCTTCTCCCGTGATACGAGATAGCGCGATGTACTCAGACCGTCCAGCTCGTAGCTGATGCGGGATAACGGCTGCACGTTCCCGGTGACATTCAGCTTTAGGTTTACCTTGCTCACGAAATTCCAAGGCGTGATTTTGTGTGTCCTGCTTTCCTGGTACTCCAGCTTTTCGTTGAATGCCGATGAGCAGCAGTATTTCTGCACAGCTGTGATATAGGCTTTGCCGTTGACCGTGTCTGTGGGAACAGACAGGTTGCACTCATAATAATCATCCAAACGGTTCACTTGGTAATCACCTGTGTAGAAGACAAAGCGGTAATCCCCTCTCGGAAGCTGCCAGCGCAAGGTGTCTTGCGTGAATGTCTTTGCTTCTTGAATTGATGCATTCCCTTGGAAAGGGATTAC
>OGED01001266.1_pt1 | contig 9080 bp, 10 predicted proteins | sample 1570581 | NCBI WGS metagenome assembly OGED01 (sample SAMEA2582135, study PRJEB24529) | metagenome | biome: Human gut stool | place: China | collected 2011 | reverse complement strand
TACGCAATATCATCCCGAACCCGACGGACTCTGTGGCAATGACTCGCTCGCCCCGTAGCCCGCATCTTCCACCGCACGCTCGATGTCCTCGACGCCGAGCACGCCTTCGTCAAACGTCGCCTTGAGCGAATTCGTGAGCAGGTTCACCTCGGCCGCACTCACGCCGCGAAGGGCGCACACGGCCTTCTCCACGCGGCTCGAGCAGGCCGCGCAACTCATGCCCGTCACGTTGAACTGTCTGGTTTCCATCGTTCTGAATGAGAATGATTATTCGGTTCAGGGAGTGTATCCTTGACAAGTTCCTTTTCGCAAGAACGCACAATTTTGATATCCAGTACCCAAAAGGATACCGTCATGACCGACAAAACGCCTGCAGGAGAAGTGTTCTGTCCCGTCGCGCTCACGCTCAGCCTCATCGGCGGCAAGTGGAAGGCGCTCATTCTCTGGAACCTGCTCGAAGGCACGATGCGCTACTCGGCGCTGAGAAAGGCCGTGCCCGACGCCACGCCCAAGATGCTCACGCAGCAGCTTCGCGAACTCGAGGCGGACGGCCTCGTCTCGCGCATCGTCTGGCCCGTCGTTCCGCCTCGGGTCGACTACGCGCTCACGCCCACGGGCGAGAGCATCAAACCCATTCTCACGGCCATGTACCGCTGGGGCGACGCCTATCTGGCGAAAAGGAACCGGAAGTCCTGCTGCTCGATGAAGCCGCCCGCCGACGAATAGGCGCGCCCGGAAAGAAAAAGGCCCGCCTGCAGACGATGCTGCGGCGGGCCCTGATTGTTCAGAGGTTCAATGCCAGGATCAGAAGGCCGGAACCACGGCACCCTTGTATTCGGTTTCGATGAACTTCTTGACTTCGGCGGACGTCAGAGCGGCCTTGAGCTTCTGGATCTCGGCGCGGCTGTCGTCACCCGTGCGGATGGCCACGATGTTGGCGTAGGGCGAATCCTTGCTTTCGATGGCAAGGGCGTCCTTCACCGGGTTGAGACCGGCGCCCAGGGCGTAGTTGGAGTTGATGACGGCGAGCGCGACATCGTCAAGGGCGCGCGGAAGCTGGGCGGCCTCGATCTCGCGGAACTTGATCTTCTTGGGATTGTCGACCACGTCGTTGATCGTGGCCGTCACGCCGGCTTCAGGACGAACCTTGATGAGGCCGGCCGTCTCGAGCACCTTGAGGGCGCGGCCGCCGTTGGTCGGGTCGTTCGGAATGGCGACTTCAGAGCCCTCGGCAACGTCGGCAACGTTCTTCACCTTGTGGGAGTACACACCCATCGGCTCGATGTGAACGGCGACGAGGCTCGTGAGCTTGAGGCCGCGGTCCTTGCTGAAGGAGTCGAGATAGGGCTTGTGTTGGAAGAAGTTGGCGTCAAGCTCCTTGTCGTTGAGCGAGAGGTTCGGCTGAATGTAGTCGGAGAACTCGATCACCTTGAGCGTGATGCCCTCCTTCTGGAGCTGCGGGGCGATGAGATTCAGAATGTCCGCGTGCGGAACGGGGCTCGCACCGACCGTGAGGGTCTTGGCGTCGCCGCTCTTGGGAGCATTGTCGTCACCGCAGCCGGCAAGACCGAAGGCGAGGCCGGCAGCCACGCACACAGAAGCAAAAAGCTTGAATTTCATGATTAATCCACCTTGAATAATGAGAAACAGGACAAAAGCCTCCGGCATGCGAGGGCGTTGAAAGGAAGTTGACCGGAGAGGATCCGGTGCCCCGACTGCATGTCTTGTTCTGGAAGCCCTGCCGGTTCCCGCGGATCCGGCGAAGTACCGACGATTCTACCTTAAGATCGCACTTTTCGCTCTACTGCAAACAACCTAGAAAAGGGACGACGGAATGCCGTGCATCGGCATGATCCAGTGGAAACACCACCAAAACCATTGTGGCGCAACATTTTTATCGACAAAACCCGCACTTTTCACAGGATCATTTCACGATTCTGATACGGCACTTTTGGCGCAGGTCATGCAACCTTCAAATAGTTCGATGTCCTTCGGCGAACTGCCCCATACTCGAATCCAAGGCGAAGCATCGCGTTGCAGCGCGCCCTCGCCGTCAACATTCGTTCGAGTTCCGTACTTCCGTTTCAGTCCGCCATGTCAAACATCACGCTTCCCATGGAGCTCATGCTCCGCGCCACGCTCCCCACCCGCTCCGAACAGCTTCTCAACAACCTGCGCTTCCTGCCCCGCGAGCTTCATCCCCAGTCCGTCAACGGCCTCAGGTCCCTGGGGTTCGACGCGAATCTCTGCGCTGACCTCAACAGCTTCAAGGCGGACAGGAATGTCGACACGCCGCTCATCCTCGCGCTCTTCATCAACGAATTCTTCAAGGCCGCAGGATCCGACTACGCCGCCAGCCAGAGCATCGCCAAGTACCTCCGTCGCCGCGCCCGCAAGATCGACGTCGAACCCTTCGGCCAGGAGGTCGCAGAGATCGTGAAGAAGCACTGCAAGGAGCTCAGGAGCGCAGCCATCGGCCCCTTCATCAGGGACGCCGAGCCATACCGCGTCGTGCAGCTCTACTGACAGGAGAAAACTCCGAAGAGCTCAGGGTGAGCTCGAGTGACTTTTCAGAAAAAAAGCCCGCAGCTTCGGACTTGAAGCGGCGGGCTTGTTGTTGTCCCGTTCAGGGCTGCCGGGCGGCGGGAGCCTGAGTCGGAACGGGCTCGGGTGCGGCGGGCAGAACGGCCCTGTCGCCAAGCCTCTTCTTCGTCTGATTGAGAAGCTGGACCATGTAGGCGGCCACGTTGTCGACCGTGAGGCCGCTGCCGGGATTGGCGCGGCCCGACGCCTCGAGGGCGGGCACGCTGTTCTCGAAGGTCTGGAACCGAACGGCCTCGATCACGCGGGCATTCGTCCTCACCTCGTACGTCACGACGAAGGAGCAGGCCTGCGGGCCGTCGCCCGGCATGAGCAGCCTCGGCTCGCTGCCGAAGCTCCTCACGCCCGTCTCAAGCGACTTGACGAGCGGTTCGCTCTTGACGTCCTCGTTAACGAGCACGCAGACGACGGAGAGGTCGACGGGGCGCTTCATCGCATCGGCGGGAATGGCCTCGGAACCGCCGCCCGAAAGCGCGGCGCAGCCCGAGAGCAGGAGCGCCGACAGGGCGGCCGCCGCAGCGCGGGATAATGAGGTTGTGTTGAGAATGCCGGTCATGGACGTCGTGTGTTGTCTAAAGGATTGCCCATACTAGCAGAGGAAGGCGCATCCTGCGTCGCCGTTGCGTTTTCTCGGCCAGATTCTGTCGCCCCAACACCTCATTTCGGGTAAGATGAAATCTGCGGGACGGGAGCGCAACCTCCATCCGCATCCCGCTTCATTTCATGATTCAATAAAAATGGCCGGGCGCGCGCCGCCTTCGCCTCCTCCCCTTGGACGAGCCGGACGCTCCAAGCACAACCATAATAACTAGGATTTCACCGTGCACGATCCTGCGAAAATCGACAAGCCCCTGATCCGCGTCATCGACGATGACGACGCAATGCGCAACTCCTGGGCCTTCCTCATTGAAGGCGAAGGCTGGGACGTCAAGACCTATGCCGACGCCATCACGTTCCTTTCCTCGAACGACTACATCCGCCCCGGCTGTCTCCTCCTCGACGTCCGCATGCCGCACATGTCCGGCCTTGAGCTTCAGCTCAAGCTGAGGGAAGCCGGCTGCGACCTGCCGATCATCTTCATTTCCGGCCACGGCGACATCGACATGGCCGTCAACACCCTGAAGGCGGGCGCCATCGACTTCCTTCAGAAGCCCGTCGACGACCAGCGCCTCCTCAAGACCATTGAAAACGCCGTCTCGCACAACCTCGCCCAGCGCCGCGGCAAGCGCGAAGTCACCGACTTCCGCAACCGTCTCGAGTCGCTCACGCAGCGCGAGCGCGAAGTCATCCGCATGGTTGCCCAGGGCTACTCCAACAAAGAGGTTGCCCGCGAATACGGCATTTCGGAAAAGACCGTCCAGGTCCACCGAGGCTCCGCCTACCGCAAGCTTGACCTGCACAACGCCGCTGAAATCGCACGTCTTCTCATGCTGACGGGCGATCCGCTTTAAAGCGACAGCTCTCACCAAATCCCGTCCGGAACAAGGCGTTCGGACGGGATTTTTGCATCCTGCCCGCACGCTCGGAAATATTTACGGTTTTCGTCCACCCGTCCCAGCTTTTTGAGGCATACTCTCTCAATCCCGCCATCTGGACGGCAGGAGACGCTCCGTTGAAGGCTCCCTCAGGGTCGAGCGCCGGAGGCTCCCGGACCGTGCCGCAGGCCATCGGTTTTCAGTTTTTTCAGGCATTTACCTTTTTGGGAGATCCCATGCTCAGCGATATTGAAATTGCTCAGGCAACCAAGCTCATTCCGATTGACCAGCTTGCCCACGAGGCCGGCCTCACCGACGCCGAGTTCGAGCCGTACGGCCGCGACAAAGCCAAGGTCGCGCTCGACGCCTCCCGTCCCGACACGGCCAAGCTCATCCTCGTGACGGCCACGTCCGGCATGCCCGCAGGCTCCGGCAAGACCACCACGTCGATCGCCCTCGCCCAGGGTCTCAAGCAGCTCGGCAAGAAGGCCGTACTCGCCCTTCGCGAACCGTCCCTCGGCCCGGTCTTCGGCATGAAGGGCGGCGCTGCCGGCGGCGGCTACTCGCAGGTCCTTCCGATGGAAGCCATCAACCTGCACTTCACGGGCGACTTCCACGCCATCACCTCCGCCAACAACCTCCTCGCCGCTCTGATCGACAACGCCCGCCACCAGGGTCAGGTCGAGCTCAAGGAAATCTTCTGGCGCCGCGTCATGGACGTGAACGACCGCATGCTCCGCAACATCGTCACGGGTCTCGGCGGCTCCGCCAACGGCATCCCGACGGAAGCGGGCTTCGACATCACGGCCGCCTCCGAACTCATGGCCGTCCTTTGCCTCGCCACGGACCTTGACGACCTGCGCGCCCGCATCGACCGCATCGTAGTCGGCACGCGCCGCGACGGTTCCGCCGTCACGGTTCAGGAACTCGGCGTGGGCGGCGCCCTCGTCGCGCTCCTCAAGGACGCCATCAAGCCGAACCTCGTCCAGTCCATCGAAGGCAACCTCGCCTTCGTGCACGGCGGTCCGTTCGCCAACATCGCCCACGGCTGCAACTCCGTCGCCGCCACGCGCGCCGCGATGAAGCTCGGCGACTACGCCATCACCGAAGCCGGCTTCGGCTCCGACCTCGGCGCCGAAAAGTTCTACAACATCAAGTGCCGTGCGGCCGGTCTCAACCCCGCCGCCGTCGTGCTCGTGACGTCCACCAAGGCCCTCAAGTGGCACGGCGGCGTCCCCCTGCCCGAAATCGGCAAGCCCAACGCCGAAGCCCTCAAGAAGGGCCTCTGCAACCTCGACGCCCACGTCGAGAACCTCAAGCGCTTCGGTCCGAACATCGTGGTCTCCATCAACCACTTCCACACGGACCTTGACGAAGAACTCGACATCATCCGCAACCGCTGCGCCGAACTCGGCGTGCGCGTGGCCCTCTCCGACGGCTTCGCGCTCGGCGGCAAGGGTGCCGTCGACGTTGCCCGCGCCGTGATCGAGGCTGCCGAGGACGTGCACCCGCTCAACTTCACGTACGAGGCCGACGCCCCCGTCATGGAAAAGGTCGAGAAGATCGCCAAGACCATCTACGGCGCTGCCACCGTCGAACTGGCTCCTGCCGCCGCCAAGGATCTCAAGCGCCTGCAGGACCTCGGCTTCGACCGCCTCCCGGTCTGCATCGCCAAGACCCCGTTCTCGTTCTCTCACGATCCCAAGCTCCTCGGCGCTCCGAAGGGCTTCACGCTGCCTGTCCAACGCCTCATCCTCAATGCGGGCGCAGGCTTCGTCGTCGTGACGACGGGTGCGATCATGCGCATGCCCGGCCTGCCGAAGGTTCCGGCCGCCATGTCCATCGACGTCAAGGACGGCAAGATCACCGGTCTCGCGTGATCCGTCTGATACGACTGGTTGAAACAGCATGACGAAGGGCCCATGCAGCAATGCACGGGCCCTTTGTCTTGTCATGCCATCGGCTGTCGGGGCCTCGAGAACATTCGAGCGGGCGCCCTGCCGTCTGAAAAACAAAAGCCCGAAAAGACAAAACCCCGGCTTCCTTGGAAACCGGGGTTTTGCAATTGCGAGCCTGACGATGTCCTACTTTCACTGGAAATACAACCAACTATCATCGGCGATAAGGCGTTTCACTGTCCTGTTCGGAATGGGAAGGAGTGGTACCGCCTCTCTATGGTCATCAGGCAATGGCTTTTGTCTGCTTTCGCAAACGATTTTGATGATTTTATCATAAAACCGAGTGTCTGTCGACGGCATAAGTCCCAATCATACAAAACTATGCTTGGGGTCAGTTTTTGGCTACATTGATCTCATGACCACACCAATCGGAGAGGAGCCGACCATGACACTGAACAAATCTCTCGTCTGTCTTGCAATAGCGTCGCTTTCCATTCCCGCCATGGCTGCGCCCGTCACGACCGAGGGCGCGGGCGTCGGCAAGCACGGCGACGTGATCGCCGCAGTGACCTTTGACGGCGGCAGGATTCAGGCGATCGACATCAGAAAATCGAACGAGAACCCGATCCTCGCGGGCAAGGTCTTCACCGAAATGAAGGACGCGATGATCAAGCACAACACGGCCGACATCGATGCCGTGACGGGCGCGACCGTCTCGTCGGACGCCCTCAGGAACGCCGTGAAGGAGGCTGCGGCCAAGGCGGGCGTGACGCTCGCGGGCCCGGTGGCCCTTCTCAAGCGCGCGCCGAAGGTGCCTGAGACGAACGTCTATGACGTCGTGGTGATCGGTGCGGGCGGCGCGGGCTTCTCGGCCGCCATCACCGCGAGCGACGCGGGCGCGAAGGTCGTGCTTCTCGAAAAGATGCCCAACGTTGGCGGCAACTCGCTCGTTTCGGGCGCGGAAATGGCCGCTGCGGGCAACTGGGTCCAGAAGAAGCTCGGCATTGAAGGCGACAGCGTTGAACTGCATTATCAGGACACCATGAAAGGCGGCGACATGAAGGGCGATCCCGCCGTCGTGCGCACCATGGTCGAGAATGCGCTTCCCGCCGCCGAATGGTGCCGGGACGTCATCGGCGTCGAATTCCAGGAAGACAACCTCTTCTTCTTCGGCGGCCACTCCAAGAAGCGCTCGCTCATTCCGAAGGGCGCCACGGGCCTCGACTTCATCACCAAGTTCAGCGCTGCGGCCGAGAAGCGCGGCATTCCCATCATCACGAACATGAAGGCCGAGGAGCTCGTGCGTGACGCTTCGGGACGCGTCACGGGCGTCAAGGCCACGATGGACGGCAAGAGCTATACCTTCAGCGCCAGGAAGGGCGTCGTGATCGCGACGGGCGGCTTTGCCGCGAACGTTGCGATGCGCACGGAGGCCAACCCGTTCTACGGCGACGGCTTCAAGACCACGAACATGCCCGGCGCCATGGGTGAAGGCATCACGATGGCGAAGAACATCGGCGCACAGGTCGTCAACATGGGCCTCATCCAGACCTATCCGATGTGCGACCCGAACTCGGGCGCCATCGAGCTCATCGACGACGCTCGCTTCGAAGGCGCCATCCTCGTCAATCAGGAAGGCAAGCGCTTCGTCGAGGAACTCCAGCGCCGCGACGTGATGAGCAAGGCCATTCTCGAGCAGACGGGCAAGTACTGCTACGCGATCTTCAACGGCGAGATCGAGAAGCGCTCGCACGCCATCACGCACCATCAGGACGAGGTCGAGGTCTTCACCAAGACGGGCATCCTGCACAAGGCCGACACCATCGAGGGCATCGCCGACTTCTTCAAGATCCCGGTCGACAACCTCAAGGCCACGATTGCGCGCGTCAACGAATTCGCCAGGACGGGCAAGGACCTGGACTTCAACTACCGCAGCCGCTTCGTCGACCTCAGCACGGGACCGTACTGGATCTACAGAGGCGTTCCGAGCGTGCACCACACGATGGGCGGCCTGAAGATCAATCCGAAGGCCAAAGTGCTCGACGCCAACGACAAGCCGATTCCCGGCCTCTGGGCTGCGGGCGAAGTGACGGGCTGCACGCACGGCACGAACCGCCTCGGCTCGAACGCCTACACCGACATCATCGTCTTCGGCCGCATCGCGGGTGCGGAAGTCGCCAAATAATGACGTAGGCTGAAGCCTGGTCGACTTATACTTAAGTGGATCTCCGGGCCCGTCCTCCGAGTGGAGACGGGCCCGGATTCGTTTCATCGTCAGGGGATTCACATGGCCACGAAGGGCGAACAAAGCAGGCAGCGGATTCTGGAGGCGTCCAAAAGCATCATTCTCGAGAGCGGCATCGGGAAGCTGAGCCACGGCGCGATCGCCGAGGTGCTCGACATCTCCAAGAGCGCCATCCACTGGCACTTCCCCACGAAGGACGATCTGCTCAAGGCGCTCATCGACGACTATCTCGAGCATCTACAGGCCGAGGAGAAGCGTCATGAGACGCCCTTCATCGCCTCGGGCCTCAGTCCCGAGGACGCCGTGCTGCCCGCCATGCGCCTCTGGTATCTGGACTTCAGGGAGAACCGCGCCGGCTGGGTCGGACTCGGCTCGCAGCTTCTGAGCCTCTCGTCGCGCCATCCCGCCCTCGTCGAGCCCATCCGCGCATGGTACAAGTCGCTCTACGACAGGATCGGCCGTTCGTCGGCCGACACCGTCAGGGGTTACGTCGCCATGATGGTCTTCGACGGCTTTTTCAACTCGTCCAAGATGGGCGTCATGACGCTTTCGGACGAGGAGATGGACGCCATGCAGATGCACGTGCTGCGCGAGGCCTATGCGGCCCGCCCCGACATGCTTGAGGTCATCGAGGCCGTGATCGGCAGCGGCGAGCGCATGTGATTCCGAGCCGGTCGAACGATTCCTGACCCGCTCGGCCGCACTCCGGCGTTTTCTGACGGGAAGGCCCTGCCGCAAGGCGGGGCCTTGCGCATTTTGCTGCTCGGGAAAAACAAGAACCCCGGTCTCTTTCGAAACCGGGGTTCTTGGAATGGTGAGCCTGACGATGTCCTACTTTCACTGGAAATACAACCAACTATC
>OGED01001257.1_pt1 | contig 9147 bp, 7 predicted proteins | sample 1570581 | NCBI WGS metagenome assembly OGED01 (sample SAMEA2582135, study PRJEB24529) | metagenome | biome: Human gut stool | place: China | collected 2011 | reverse complement strand
GCGGTGTATCTCGTGCAGCTATTCATCAACGGGTTCAACGCATGATTGATATGAATGTGATCGTTGGCTCAGGGTATCACATCAATCCTAAAATATTGGGGTATAATACATGTACCTATATCGGCGTGAAATTGGAGCGTGGATCTATGTACAAGGATGTTGTCCCGGAATTCGAGAAAATACCCGAAGTGGTAGAATGCCATTTCACTACGGGTCCGTATACGATGCTGATCAAGCTGTATGCCCGTGATAACGAGCACTTGATGGAACTTTTGAACTCTAAGATTCAGGAGATACCGGGTGTTACGGCTACAGAGACCTTGATTTCTTTACGCCAAAGTGTTAAACGTGAGATCCCTATTTGTAATATCAATGAATAAGACGAAGAATTATACATGAGCCCGGCCTATTCCAGTGCCGGGCTTTTTTGTTTATTCGGCGGTATCATCTATCTTTGTAATTCGTAATTGTGTGAGGTTCTATGAGTAAATATATAGGAATATTCGTTTTCGTATTCAGTTTGTTTTCTTTGGGAGTACATGCCGGGGAAAGTTTTCGTTTTCGGGTGTATTTGAAAGATAAAGGGGATTCCGGTTATACGCTGGATAACCCGGAGGAATATCTTTCCAAGGAGTCTGTCGAGCGACGGAACCGGCAAGGTATATCGGTGTCGGAATCGGATTTGCCGATCGCTCAAGCTTATCTGGATACCTTGTCCGCCAATGGAGGAAAACCGGTGCTGGAGAGTAAATGGTTCTCTACGGTCGTGGTGTCCAGTCCGGATAGCTTGGTCGCTGAGCGTCTCTCGCGCCTCCCGATCGTGGATTCCGTGAAATGGGTCTGGAAAGGTGACGAGGAAATCGATATTCCTAGGGAGGAGAAAGATACGACACGGTTTATGCCAATAGATAAACCTGAGAAATCGCCTTACGGTTATGCCGAGGAGCAGATCAAGATGCTGAACGGTATCAAATTGCATGAGGCAGGCTTTAAGGGTGAGGGTATGCGTGTGGCCGTGGTCGATGCCGGTTTCATGAACGTGGATCGGATCAGCGTATTTGATTCCTTGCGGTTATTAGGAACGCATAACGTGGTTTTCCCCGGTCGAAGTGTTTTCATCGGGGATGATCATGGGACGAAGGTCTTATCTTGCTTGGCCGCTGATGCGCCGGGCTTGATGGTCGGTACGGCTCCCCAAGCCGAATATTGGCTGATAAAGAGCGAGGATAGCCGTTCGGAGTTTCCCATCGAGGAGGATTATTGGACGGCAGCTATGGAATTTGCCGATAGCGTGGGAGTGGATGTGGTCTCTTCTTCGTTGGGGTATTTCTCTTTTGATGTAGAGGCCCTGAACTATCATCAAGATCAATTGGACGGGAGGACTTCCTTGATCAGTCGTGCCGCTAAGATGGCTTCATCAAAAGGGATCTTGTTGTTTAGTAGCGCCGGCAACGAGGGGGGCGGTAGCTGGGGAAAGATAACCTTTCCAGCGGATGCCCCGGATATATTGACAGTGGGCGCTATCACGGATCGTAAGAAGAAAAGTAATTTCAGTTCTGTCGGCTTTACGGCGGATTACCGGGTGAAGCCGGATGTGGTTGCCTTGGGTACGGGCTGTTGCGTGATAGATCCTACGGGGAATATCCGTTACGCGAACGGTACCTCTTTCGCTACGCCGATCTTAGCGGGGTTGGGTGTTTGTCTATGGCAAGCGTTTCCCAGTCTGACGAATAAGGATATAATCTCTCTTTTGCAGCGTTTCGGCAGTAAGTTTGAGCAACCGGACGCTGAGTTGGGATATGGCATCCCGGACGCGGAACTAGATCAGAAACAAGCGCGTAAATATCCGGCCGGATCTAAATAACTTATCGGGTGAGAAAGAGGCTCTATCTTTGTTAGAGCTGAATACCCGCATACGGGGTGCGTTGTCGAGGGCTTTCCCGGAGACTTGCTGGGTGCGTGCGGAGATGAGCGATGTGCGGGTGAATACTTCTTCCGGACATTGTTATCTGGAGTTTGTGGAGAAGAATGCGCAGACCGGGCAATTGGTGGCCAAGGTACGAGGGTCTATCTGGGCGAAGACGTTTCGTATGTTGAAACCTTATTTCGAGATGGAGACCGGTCAGATGTTCGCTTCCGGCTTGAAAGTGTTGGTGAAGGTGTCTGTTGAGTTCCACGAGTTGTATGGATTGAGTCTTACGGTGCTTGATATAGATCCGGCTTATACGTTAGGTGATATGGTGCGTAAGCGTATGGAGATTATCCGCCAATTGCAGGAGGAAGGGGTCTTTACACTGAATAAGGAATTGCCTTTTCCGCTACTTCCTAGGAGAATCGCTATCATTACTTCTCCGACGGCTGCCGGCTACGAGGATTTTATGAATCAGTTGACACGGAATAAAGGAGGTTATCCGTTCTATACCAAATTATTCCCCGCCTTGATGCAGGGAGAACGGACGGAGGCTTCTGTAATAGCGGCTTTAGACCGGATTTATCAACATCAAGATCTTTTTGATGTGGTCGTGATTATCCGTGGGGGTGGGGCTACCTCGGACTTGAATAGCTTCGATTCTTATCTGTTGGCGGCGAATTGCGCTCAATTCCCTTTACCGATTATCACGGGTATCGGGCACGAACGGGATGATACGGTTGTAGATTTGGTAGCGCATACCCGGATGAAGACACCGACCGCTGTCGCCGAGTTCCTTATTTCCCGAATGGATAGCGTTGGTGAGGAGTTGGAGAGTTTGCGTCAAGACGTGAGTTTATTGGCTATGGATATTCTATCCCGACAGAAAAACTATTTACAATTGGTAGCGACCCGTTTCCCTTCTATCGTGACAAGCCGGATCGAGCGGAATCGTTCGGGACTGCAAACGATAGCGAGCCGTTTACCTGCGATGGCATCGGGTTTGTTATCACGCCGCCAGTCGGTGCTTGAGAATACGGAACTTCGCTTGCGGAACGGTATTACCTCTAAACTTTCCGAGAGTGGGCGTTTTATCCAGCTTACGGAGCAGTTTATCAAGATGGCTTCTCCTGATTATATATTGAAGAGGGGATATAGCTTAGCCTTGAAAGATGGCAAGATTATCAAACATGCCTCTGATTTGCGAGCCGGCGAAGAACTGACGACTCGCTTCATCGATGGTGAAATAAAAAGTATTATCAAACCATAGAGGGTGGTTTTATAACCGTCCGATAAATACATAATTAATATGGCGAAGAAAGAAGAAACATATAACGAGGCGATCGAGAAACTTCGTAAGATCGTGGCTGAGATCGAGAATGGAGACTTGGATGTCGATATCCTGTCCGAGAAGGTAAAAGAAGCTACCCGTCTGATCAAGCTCTGCAAGGAGAAGCTGTATAAAGTGGATGAGGAAGTTAAAAAAGTTTTGGAGGAATTGGATTGATGGATAAGTACGTCTTGATCGTTGCCGGGGGGAAAGGGCTTCGTATGGGTGGAGATCTGCCGAAGCAGTTTATTCCTATGCGGGGGAAACCTCTTTTGATGCATACGTTAGAGGCTTTTCATCGTTGGGATGCTTCCGCACGTATAATCCTTGTGCTTCCGGAGGATCATCAGCCGTATTGGAATATGCTTTGCAAGGAAATCGGCTGCAAGGTCCCGCATGCGATCGTGAAAGGGGGAGATACTCGCTTCTTCTCGGTTAAGAATGGGTTGGATTGGCTTTTGGCGGAGAGGCGTCGGAAGGGGGAGGAGGATAGCGGTCTGAGTTTGGTCGCTGTGCACGATGGCGTTCGTCCTTTCGTCTCTCCGGAGGTTGTTGAGGCCTGCTTTGATAAAGCGGCTGTCACGGGAGCCGTTATCCCGGTTGTTCCGATGATTGATTCCCTGCGTGAGACAGATGGAAAAGGGAGCCATCCGGTGGACCGTTCCCGCTATATGGCTGTACAAACCCCGCAAGTCTTCCATCTGGAATTATTGACAAAAGCCTATGAGCAACCTTATTCGTCTTTATTTACGGACGACGCTTCCGTGGTGGAGGCGATGGGGCATGCGATTGATACGGTTCCCGGTGATCGTGAGAATATCAAGATTACCACGCCCTTTGATTTGTTAATAGCGGAAGCGATGTTTGCCCGGTAAACCCTAAAAACTCATAGACGTTATGCTGGACCTTGATAAGCGATCGATTACGTACTTGCCGGGAGTAGGACCCAAGAAGGCGGATATCCTGCAAAAGGAAGCGGGGATATCGTCGTATGAGGACTTGCTCTTTTATTTTCCTTATAAATATATAGATCGCAGCCGGTTTTATAAAGTTGCCGAGATCAGTGGGAATATGCCTTATATCCAGTTGAAAGGCCAGATTCTCTATTTCGATACGCTAGGCGAGGGGCGGAGTAAACGGCTGGTCGGTAAGTTCTCGGATGGTACGGGCACGATCGATTTGGTCTGGTTCAAGGGCTTGAATTATGTGACAGATAAGTATCGTCCCAATACCGAGTATATAGTTTTCGGAAAGCCTACGGAGTTCGGGCATACCTATAACATACCGCATCCGGATATCGACTCAATGGAGCAAGCTGATCAAGTGGCGAATGGCTTGACTCCTTTCTATAATACCTCGGAGAAAATGAAGAAATCTTTCTTGAATTCCCGGGCGATCCAGAACCTGCAATATACGTTGTTAAGCTGGCTGAACTGGGAACTTCCAGAGACGCTTTCCCCCGACGTATTGAAACGGATCCATATGATGTCTATGACAGAGGCAATGCGGAATATCCATTTCCCGGAATCTGCCGCTAAGTTGCGTGACGCCCAGTTACGTTTGAAGTTTGACGAGCTTTTCTTCATACAATTAAATATATTACGTACCGCTAGCGTTCGGAAACTGAAGCTAAAAGGGATCGTTTTCCCTACGGTCGGCCATTATTTCAATACGTTCTATAAAGAGTATCTTCCTTTTGAGTTGACGAACGCCCAGAAACGGGTAGTCCGTGAGATCCGGATCGATATGGGTAGCGGGCGGCAGATGAATCGCCTGCTGCAAGGTGATGTGGGGAGTGGCAAGACTTTGGTAGGCTTATTGTCTATGCTATTGGCGATAGATAATCATTGCCAAGCTTGTATGATGGCTCCTACCGAGATATTGGCAACCCAGCATTATGCGACGATCATGGGATTCCTGAAAGATATGGACGTTAAGGTCGCTCTTTTGACCGGATCTACCAAGAAGAAAGAGCGGGATAAGATATTACCGGCTATTGCCAGCGGTGAGATCCAGATCGTGATCGGGACGCATGCGTTGATTGAGGAGACAGTGGTTTTCTCTTCGTTGGGATTAGCGATTATCGATGAGCAGCACCGTTTTGGTGTGGAGCAACGCTCACGCCTTTGGACGAAGAATGCGATCGTGCCGCATGTGTTGGTGATGACGGCTACCCCGATTCCCCGTACTTTGGCGATGACTTTGTATGGGGATCTGGATGTATCGGGGATCGATGAGTTACCTCCGGGACGTAAACCGATACAGACGCTTCATCGCTATGATAATAAAAAGGCACAACTTTATGAGTTCCTTCGGAAAGAGATACAAAAGGGGCGTCAGGTTTATGTGGTATATCCCTTGATTGAAGGAAATGAGAAACTGGATTATAAAGACTTGGAGGCCGGTTTTGAGACGTTCAAGGAGGTCTTCCCAGAATATAAGGTATGTATGGTACATGGCCGTATGAAAGCGGCGGATAAGGATACCGAGATGCAGAAGTTTATCTCCGGCGAGGCGCAAATCTTGATGGCTACTACGGTTATAGAGGTTGGCGTGAACGTGCCGAACGCATCCGTCATGGTGATCGAGAGTGCTGAACGTTTCGGTCTCTCTCAACTTCATCAGCTTCGTGGCCGGGTAGGACGTGGTGCTGAACAATCTTATTGTATCTTGGTCTCTTCCTATAAACTAAGTAATGACACTCGTAAGCGACTGGAGATTATGGTGAACAGTACGAATGGTTTTGAGATCGCTGAGGCGGATCTCCGTCTCCGGGGACATGGAGATCTGGAAGGTACCCGGCAAAGTGGCGAGGGGATAGACCTTAAAATAGCGGACTTGGCGGCCGATGGACAAATACTTCAATATGCGCGGGATATCGCTCAAGGAGTTCTTGACGAAGACCCCGAATTATTGTCCGAACAGCACCGGATATTGAGCGAAAGGCTCAAAACTCTGTTCACAAGGAAGATAAATTGGGGAATGATTAGCTAATATGTTGTGAAACATATTGTTCTGTAAGCCTTTGATATTTAACTTGTTTGTTCGCTTGTTTTGCTTTTATTCAAAGTCATTGCAGAAATTTTTCGTTAATCAATTTTGTCGGCTTATTCAAATTTCCGAACTTTGACAAGTTGACAATCAGGCAGAGATGCCGGGTATTGCCGTTTTATCCTGAATTATAAGAATGAAAGTTATCAAAAAATGAGTATAAAGACATTTCTATTCATTTGTTGTGCCGCTGTGATGGTATCGACTGCAAATGCGGAGAATCCGGTGAAACCGGAAACTCCGGAGACTCCCAATCATCCAACCCACAAACTTATGGACAAGCGTGTATCTGAGTTAATGGCCGACCGTGTTGGCTTTAAGAAAGATATGGCTTTGAAGGAGCTTGCGGAGATTAATGAGAAAGCGGAGTTGGAGGCGAGAGAGAACTTGATGTTCCCTGCCGATGAATTATATGGCGAATGGACAAATGAATGGGTGAATCCTTTCCGGGGTAAAAAGGTAGATATGCCGGATTCTTGCGTGATTGATTGTTCTACTTTTGTCTTGCCTATGGACTCTATGACAAGGGTCACTTCAAAGTATGGTCCTCGCCGTAGACGGATGCATAAGGGGATAGACTTGAAAGTGCAAATTGGAGATACGATCCGTGCGGCGTTTGACGGCAAGGTGCGTATCAAGAATTTCGAGCGTAGGGGATATGGCTATTATCTTGTGATTCGCCATCCGAATGGTTTAGAGACTGTATATGGTCATTTATCTAAATTCTTAGTAGGTGTGAACGATATCGTACGGGCTGGAGATCCGATCGCTTTAGGGGGAAATACAGGACGCTCTACGGGATCTCATTTGCATTTTGAGACTCGTTTTCTTGGACAGGCTATTAACCCGGCTGATATTATTGACTTCGAGAACTCAATACCTCATCAGGATCAATATGTGTTTCGTAACGTCAAGATTAACGGACGTAAGAGCAATATCTATACATCTTCCAATAGTCAGATGGTGTACCATCGTGTAAAATCCGGTGATACCTTAGGTAAAATCGCACGTATATATGGTACGACAGTGAATGAGCTTTGTCGTTTAAATGGATTGAAATCTACTTCTATGTTACGTATCGGCCAGTCCATTCGTTGTAGTGCCGGTGTGGAAACCGCGGCTAAAGCGACTCCAAAAGCTCAAACTCAAAAGAAATCGACCGCTTCCGGATCTTCTGAGAAAATCACGGTACAGGCAAGTTCTTCCGCTACCGCTTCTTTAGGAGAAAATACGAATACAATGAATGATGTGGAGGCTACTCCGGTTTATCATCGTATTAAATCCGGTGATACGCTTGGCGCTATCGCTAAAAGATACGGTACTTCCGTTAGTAAACTTTGCGAATTGAACGGTATCACAAAGACTACCGTGTTGCGCTTAGGACGCTCATTACGCTGTTCATAACGATATATAAGATGTAAGACAACGAAAAGGAGCCGCTTATAAAGTGGCTCCTTTTCGTTGTAACCTCTTTTCATTTATCTTATTAGCTTTTGTTGTCTTGAATTTTCGAGAACATCTACGTCTTTTTTCCTATATTCGCGGGTATAATCTAGGATAGTATGCCAAATACAAAGGAACAATTCGAGCAAGTGATCTCCCTGTGCCGGGAGTTGTTCGGGAAGAAGTTGAAGGATTACGGGCCGTCGTGGAGGATTATGCGTCCCCAGTCGGTTACCGACCAAATATTTATCAAGGCGAACCGTATCCGTAGCTTGGAGATTAAGGGGACGAGCATGGTGGACGAGGGAATCCGTCCGGAGTTTATCGCTATCGTTAATTATGGTGTGATCGGCTTGGTCCAATTGGCGTTGGGATTTGCGGATACGACCGATATCACGATAGAGAAAGCCTTGGAATTATACGATAAATACATTGCGGAGACGAAGGAACTGATGTACGCCAAGAATCATGATTATGATGAGGCGTGGCGCAGCATGCGTATCAGCTCGTATACGGATCTTATTTTGATGAAGATTTATCGGACTAAGCAAATCGAGAGTCATGGAGGCAAGACGCTCGTTTCTGAGGGAGTGGACGCCAACTACATGGATATGATTAATTATGCCCTCTTCGGTTTGATCAAGCTGGAGTTTGGTGAGGAGTGAGCTACATGGAATATAAGGAAACCGTAAAGAAAGTGATCGCAGAGGTCTGCCGCCTGTTACTGGGAGTAGTCTTTATCTTCTCCGGGACGGTGAAGGCTGTCGATCCCATGGGAGGAGCCATTAAGATTGGCGACTATCTGACTTCCTTTGGGCTGGATAAGCTGCAACCTTTTACGGTATTGATCTCCTTCAACTTGTCCGCTCTGGAATTCATGCTGGGTGTCTGTATGCTATTAGGGGTGTACCGGCGGTATACGACCTTCTTGACCTTGCTGATGATGTCTTTCATGACGCCGCTGACGCTGTATCTGGCGATCTTCAATCCCGTATCGGATTGCGGTTGCTTCGGGGATGCCTTGGTGATCAGTAATTGGCAGACCTTCTATAAGAATGTCGTACTTTTGGCCGCCGCTATTTACGTGTTCATCCATAATCAGCGGCTTTTACAAGGCTATACCTACCATGTCTACTGGTTCGTGGCTTTGTGGTCATATGTCTTCGCTATCGGTTTCGCTTACCGGAATTATAATCATTTGCCGATCTTGGATTTCCGTCCCTATAAGTTGGGTGCGAATATCCCTGCCTTGATGTCGATACCGGAAGGTGCGCCCGAGGATGAATATGCGTATTCTTTTATTTACGAGAGGGATGGCGTACAGAAAGAATTTTCTTTGGAGAACGCCCCGGCCGATGATAGCACGTGGACTTTCGTGGATTCAAAGACCAAGCTGATCAAACAAGGATAAGTT
>OGED01001225.1_pt1 | contig 9336 bp, 12 predicted proteins | sample 1570581 | NCBI WGS metagenome assembly OGED01 (sample SAMEA2582135, study PRJEB24529) | metagenome | biome: Human gut stool | place: China | collected 2011 | reverse complement strand
TTTGATAAAATAATAGTAATGGATAAAGATGAAGCTATTAAAAATAATAGATTATCTCAAATGAGATTTTTAACTGATATTTTTACTAAGATGGCAGATTTAAATCAAATAGAAGAGAGATAAAAAAATTAGGGGGATGGCTAAAGTCATTCCCTTTTTATAAAAATTTTGAGGAGAGAAAAATGAGAGAGTTTTTAAAAAGAAAAGGTGTAGAGTTATCTATTAAAAAATATTTAGTAGATGCTTCAAGTTATATGGCATTAGGACTTTTTTCAACTTTACTTATAGGGACCATACTTAATACAATAGGCGAAAAATTAGAGATAGCTTTTCTAACTGATGTAGTATGGAAAGTAGCTAGAGATATGACAGGACCAGGAATAGGACTTGCAGTAGCCTATGGATTAAAAGCTCCTCATCTAGTACTATTTTCTTCAACAGTAACAGGAGCTATAGGAGCTATGTATGGAGGACCTGTAGGTTCTTTTATAGGAGCAGTTGTAGGAGCAGAATTTGGAAAGATAGTATCTAAAGAAACAAAGGTAGACATAATAGTTGCTCCAGCTACAACTATAATATCAGGTTCATTAGTGGTCTATTTAGTAGGTCCATTTGTAGCAAAGATTATGCAGACTTTTGGAGCTATGGTAGTATATGCTACTGAATTACAACCATTTGCTATGGGAATACTTGTTTCCACAATAGTAGGGATAGCTCTTACTCTTCCTATTAGTAGTGCAGCTCTATGTATGATGATAGGGCTTGGAGGACTTGCTGGTGGAGCAGCAACAGTAGGGTGCTCAGCTCAGATGGTAGGTTTTGCAGTAATGAGTTTTAAAGAAAATGGTTGGGGTGGACTTGTAGCTCAAGGTGTTGGGACATCTATGCTTCAGATAGGAAATATAGTAAAAAATTGGAAGATATGGATACCACCAACAGTAGCAGGAGCTATATTAGGCCCAGTATCTACAATGGTTTTTAAATTTCAAAATATACCAATAGCTTCAGGAATGGGAACAAGTGGATTTGTAGGACAGTTTGGAACAGTTACAGCTATGAATAGTATAGGAGTAACAGGATTAAAATTATATTTAGGAATATTATTACTTCATTTTTTATTACCAGCTATAATTACTTTGGGAATAGCAAAGTTAATGAGAAGAAAAGGTTGGATAAAAGATGGAGATTTAAAATTAGATTTATAGAAAATTTATGGAGAGGAAAAGAAAATGGAGTTAAAAAAGATAGAAAAAGCTTTTGAACAAATACTTGAAGGAATAGGAGAGGATAGAAATAGAGAGGGTTTAATAGATACTCCTAAAAGAGTTGCTCAAAGTTATGAAGAACTTTTTTCAGGCATAGATAAAAATCCAGAGGAACCATTACTTAGATATTTCTCAGTAGATAGTAATGATTTGGTTATGGAGAAAAATATAGATTTTTACTCTATGTGTGAACACCATTTTCTACCTTTTTTTGGAACAATTGATGTAGCATATATTCCTAATGGTAAAGTAGTAGGTTTTGGAGATATAATCAAAAGTATAGAGATACTAGCAAAAAGACCTCAAATACAGGAAAGACTTGGAAGTGAATTAGCAGATGTAATTTACAAGACACTTGATTGTCAAGGAGTTATGGTAATAATAAAAGCAAAACATCTGTGTATGACTATGAGAGGAGCAAAGAAAGAAAATAGTCAGATAATAACTACTGCTTGTAGAGGTATCTTTGAAAAAGATAGTAATAGAAGAGTAGAAGTATTAACTTTATTGAAATAGTGGTGAGATGATGGATAAAATTTATATAAATAATTTAGAATTTATAGGATTTCATGGAGTTTTTCCTGAAGAAAAAAAATTAGGACAAAAATTTTTGGTATCTTTAGAGCTTACTGTGGATACAAGAGGGGCTGGTAAAACAGGGGATTTGACAAAGTCAGTTCACTATGGATTAGTAGCTCAAGATGTAGAGAAACTTTTTCTGGAAAAAAGTATAGATTTAATAGAAACATGTGCTGAAAATATAGCTGAAATGGTATTAAAAAAATATGAGTTGGTAAAAGAGGTAAAAGTTATTGTAAAAAAACCTTGGGCACCACTACAGATGCATTTTGAAAATGTAGCTGTGGAAATTACTAGAAAATGGCATAGAGTATATCTTTCATTAGGAAGTAATATTGGGAATAAGAGAAAAAATCTTTTGGAAGCTATAAGAAAAATAGGAGAATTAGAGAATACAGAGGTAGTTAAAAGTAGTACAATATTAGAGACAGAACCTTTTGGATATTTAGAGCAAGATAATTTTCTAAATGCTTGTTTAGAGGTAAAAACTCTTATGACAGCTCAAGAGTTTCTAAAAGAGATTTTACAGATAGAATTGGATATGGGAAGAGTCAGAGAGATAAAGTGGGGACCTAGAATAATAGATATTGATATACTGTTTTATGATAAAGAGATAATTGAAGAGGATAATTTAGCTGTACCTCATCCTTGGATTTGTGAGAGAGAGTTTGTACTAGACCCTCTATCTGAGATAGCTCCTAACTATATCCACCCTTTAGAGAAAAAAACAATAACAATGTTAGCTAGAAAATTGAAAGAAAGGGAAGCAAATGGAAATTAAAAAGTTAGAAAAAAAAGAGATAAATAAAGCTTTAAAACTTGTATGGGATGTATTTTTAGAGTGTGAAGCTTTCAATTATAATAGAAGAGGAGTAGAAGAGTTTAGAAGATTTTTAGATTGTAGAGAGTTAATAAATGAATTTGATTTTTATGGAACTTATGATAAACGAGAATTAATAGGAGTAATAGCTATTCAAGGAGGACAACATATCTGTCTTTTCTTTGTAAAAAAATCTTATCAAAAACATGGAATAGGTAGAGAATTATTTAAAAAGGCTATATCTTTGACTAAAGAGAAAGAGATAACTGTAAACTCTGCTCCATGTGCAGTAGAAACTTATAAAAAGTTGGGATTTTCTTTAACAGATTCTGAACAAAATATAAATGGAATAAGATTTGTACCAATGGTTTATAAAAAAGTAAAAAGAGAAGTACAAATTTTAAAGTGTAGTGTTTGAGAATTAGAATTAGGAAAAAGAACTCTTATAATGGGGATATTAAATGTAACACCAGACTCTTTTTCTGATGGTGGAGAGCACAATAATATAGAAGAAGCTGTAAAACATGCTAAAAAAATGCTAGAAGAGGGAGCAGATATCATTGATATTGGAGGAGAATCTACTAGACCAGGACATGTTCAAATAAGTGATGAGGAGGAAATAGCTAGAGTAGTACCAGTAATAAAGAAAGTTGTAGAGTTAGGAGCTATTATTTCTATTGATACATATAAATATAAGGTTGCAAAGGCAGCTTTTGAAGCTGGAGCTCATATTTTAAATGATATATGGGGATTACAATATGATAATGGAGAGATGGCTGAAGTTGTAAAAAAATATGATGTTCCTGTAATAGCTATGCATAATCAAGATGGAAAAGAATATAAAGGTGATATTTTATGTTGTATAAAAGAGTTTTTTAAAAGGACATATGAGATAGCAGATAAATATCAAATTTCAAGGGACAGTATAATTTTAGATCCAGGAATTGGTTTTGGAAAAGGAATAGATGAAAATTTAGAAGTACTTTCAAGATTACAGGAACTAAGAGAGATGGGAAGATTGCTTTTAGGGACTTCTAGAAAGAGATTTATAGGGACAATATTAGGAGAGCTACCACCTCAAGAGAGAGTAGAAGGAACAGTTGCTACTACTGTTTTAGGGATAGAAAAGGGTATAGATATAGTGAGAGTACACGATGTATTGTCAAATAAAAGAGCTGCTATGGTAGCTGATAGAATTGTAAGAAAATAAAGTTGAGTAAAAATGTAAAGAAATTCTAGACAAAAAGAAAAAAATAGTATATAATAAGAGTATAAATTTGAAAAGATAACAATTCTAGAAAAGGGAGGAGATAGTATGGCAATTTTACATATAACAAAGGAGAATTTTGAGAAAGAAGTATTACAGTCTAAAGAGCCTGTAGTAGTTGATTTTTGGGCTTCATGGTGTGGACCTTGTAAAGCTTTAGCACCTATATTAGAAGAGGTAGATGCTGAATTAGCTGGAACAGTAAAAGTAGCAAAAATAAATATAGATGAAGAGGAAGAATTAGCAGCTCAATTTAGAGTAATGAGTATACCTACACTTTTACTTTTCAAAAATGGAGAGGTAGTAAATAAATCAGTAGGACTTGCTCCAAAAGAAGAAGTAGTAGCTTTTGCAAAATTCTAATGTAAATTTTAAATAAAAAATAAAATAGAGCTAAGAGTAACATGTGTTATTCTTAGCTCTATTTTATTATGAGAATTAATCTTTAAATAAAATAATATATAAAAGAAAGATTTTATGATATAATTTAATAGTATAGTTAGTTTAAATAAGGAGAGATAATGGATATAAGAACCATAGAAAAAAATGATAAATGGGGATATATGTTCTATATAAAATATGATGGAACAAAGTTTCATTCCTTTGATGAGATAGTTGGAAAGAGAACTGTTAAAGGAAGATTTAAAGAGTTGATGAATGAGATAGGATTTTCTTGGGCAAAAGGGATACAACAGGGAGGGAGAACCGACGCTAAAGTAAGTGCTACAGAAAATATTTTATATGTAAGTAGTAAGTTTGATGGAAATAAAAAAAATTTGCAAGAGAGATTTAATCTTTTATCAGATGAAAGTTTAAAAATAACAATGATAAAAAAAACTTTTCCAAATCTAGCTTTTCCAGAGTTGGTAGGTAGAAGAGAGTATATATATGAATATCCTAAAAAAAGAGTAAAAAATAGCTTAGAAGAGATTGAAAAACTTTGTAGAGATTTATCTGGAAGATATGATGTAAGTGAGTTTACTGATAAAAAAGGATTAGAACTAAAAGAACATATAAGAGAGGTAGATATATCTTTTAAGAATGGGAAACTATTTTTTTCTGGAAACTCTTTTATGCCAAAACAGGTAAGAATAATGTCTGGATATATTCTTACTGGCAGAAAGGAAGCATTAGAAGGAAAATATCTTACTTTATCTAAGATAGTCTTAAGTGAGGAGCTAAAAAATAATATTTTTGAAAAAGTAGAAGATGTAAAAATAGCTGGAGTAGAGAGAATAGAGAGTAATAGAGATAGAAATTTGTATATTCTTTATACTTCTAAAGAGAAAAAAGGAGAGCTAATAGGTAAAAATGGAAAAAATATAAAAGCTCTTAAGAAAATTTATGGAAATATAGTGGTAAAAGAGATATGTTAGCAAGGATTAAACAGGGACTTACTTTTATTTTTGGAAAATATAAATCAGAATGGAATATAGAAGTAAAAAAAATATTAACAGATAAAGAGTTTGAAGTTTTTAATCAAATGAGTGAATATGATAAGATACATTCATATAAAATATTAAAACTAGTATTAGAGGATAATTTATTAAAAGATGAAGAAATTTTTAAAAAATTAGCTCTTTTGCATGATTGTGGAAAATATTGCGACGTCAATGAACAAATCCTGCTCTGCAGGAAGCATAACTTTAGATAGACACAATGAAGATTCATATAAAAAATTAGAGAATATTAATCTTGAACTAGCGGAGTTAGCTAGGGATCATCACTATTATTCTGATGATATCTATATGCAAAGATTTCAAGAGTTAGATGATAAGTAAAAATTAAAATATAGAAAGAGGAGAAAATGAGAGTAAATTTAGATAAATATTTATTAAAAGTAGAAAAGCCAGGACAATATTTAGGAAATGAGATTAACAGTATTCATAAAGAGAATTATAAAGCAAGAATGTGTTTGTTTTTCCCAGATATATATGAGGTAGGAATGTCTAACTTAGGTATTAGAATACTATATAGTCTTATGAACAGAGTGGAAGGATTTTCATTAGAAAGAGGATTTGCTCCGATGGAAGATATGGAAAAGCTTATGAGAGAAAATAATATTCCAATGTTTTCATTAGAAAGTAAGACTCCATTAAAAGAGTTTGATGTAGTAGGTTTTTCACTATCATATGAGATGTGCTATCCAAATGTATTAAATGCTCTTGACCTTGCAGGGATACCAGTAAGAAGAGAGGAAAGAGGAGAAGAATATCCACTGATAATGGCTGGTGGAACTTGTATGATGAATCCTGTACCTATGGAAAGATTTTTAGATTTTATAGTTATAGGTGATGGGGAAGAGGTAATGGTAGAGATTGCTAAAATCCTAGTAGCTCATAAAGATAAAACTAAGATAGAAAGATTACAACTTATAGAGGGATTAGATGGGGTATATGTGCCAGTTCTTCATAAGGGAAAGAAAAGGATAAAAAGAGCAATAGTTGCAGATTTAAATAATACAGAATATTATGAGGATCAGATAGTACCGTATATAAATATAGTACATGATAGAGCTACTGTAGAAATACAAAGAGGATGTTCGAGAGGTTGTAGATTTTGCCAAGCAGGAATAGTATATAGACCAGTTAGAGAGAGAAGCTTAGAGAAAAATCTAGAATTAATAGAAAAAATGATCAAAAAGACTGGATATGGAGAGGTATCTTTATCTTCATTAAGTAGTAGTGATTATAGTAAGATAGACGAATTGATTAAAGGAGTAAAAAGCAAAAATGCTCATAGAAATCTTGGGGTATCACTTCCATCATTAAGAATGAATACTCACTCTGTTGAGGTAGCTGAAGATATCAGTGGTGGAAAGAGAACAGGATTTACATTTGCACCAGAAGCTGGTTCTCAAAGAATGAGAGATATAATTAATAAGGGAGTAAATGAAGAAGATGTATTAGAAACTGCTGAAGCAGCAGTGAGAGGTGGATGGGAAACATTAAAATTTTACTTTATGATAGGACTTCCATTTGAAACTGATGAAGATGTAAAAGGAATATATGAACTAGCTAAAAAAGTTGTAGATAGATGTAGACCTATAAATAAAAGACTTAATGTAACAGTAAGTGTATCAAACTTTGTACCTAAACCTCATACTCCATTTCAATGGGCAGAGCAGATGGATTTTGCAGAGATGAAAAGAAAACATGCTCTTTTAAGAGAGTTATTTAAAGGACAAAAAAGTTGTAATTTGAGAATACATGATATGAAAAAATCTTATTTAGAAGGATTCTTATCAAGAGGAGATGAGAGAATAGGAGAGCTTGTAGAGTTAGCTTGGAGAGGTGGAGCAAAACTTGATGATTACAAAGATAACTTTAATATCTGGAAGAGAGCTATGGAAGAATTAGGTATGGATGAGAATGAGTATTTAAGAGCTAGAGATATGAATGAAGAGTTACCTTGGGATATTGTAGAAATAAGTGTGGATAAAGAGTTTTTAAAAAGAGAATTAAAACAAGCAGAAAATGTAGCTCTAACACCAGAGTGTAGAACTAAATGCTCTAACTGTGGAATGAGAAAGAGATTTCCTAATTGTATGGTAATAGCTAAATAGTTATTGGAGGTAAAAAATGGTAAATTTAGGTAATGATTGGGATGAAGTATTAAAAGGTGAGTTTGATAAAGAATATTATCAAAAATTAAGAAAATTTTTGATTGAAGAATATAAAACAAGAGTTATATATCCAAAAATGGAGAATATTTTTTCAGCATTAAAACTTACAACTTATAGGGATACAAAGGTGCTTATATTGGGGCAAGATCCATATCATGGACCTAATCAAGCTCATGGTTTAGCTTTTTCAGTAAATCCTGGAATAAAAACTCCACCATCTTTACTCAATATGTATAAAGAATTAAAAGATGAATTGGGATTATATATTCCAAATAATGGTTATTTAGTACCATGGGCAGAGCAAGGAGTGTTGCTTCTAAATACGGCTCTAACTGTTAGAGCTGGTGAAGCTAACTCTCATTCAGGTATGGGATGGGAAATTTTTACAGATAATATTATAAAGCATCTAAATGATAGAAAAGAGCCGGTGATTTTTGTATTGTGGGGAAATAATGCTAGAAAGAAAAAAGCTTTTATAACAAATAAACAACACTTCGTATTAGAAGGACCACACCCTAGTCCATTATCAGCAAGTAGAGGATTCTTTGGATGTGGACACTTTAAAAAAATAAATGATATATTAAGAAATATTGGAAAGAAAGAGATAAATTGGCAGATAGAAAATATATGAGATAACCTCGAAAATGCAAGACACAAGGATGCCACACTATTTTAATATAATAAAATAAAAAAACGAGAAAGCGAGGAGGCTGTTATGAAATATTTAGGTATGTATACATTGTTGTTCATATCTACACTAAATATTTTTGGGGATGAAGGATTAAGTAGAGAAGAGGAAAATGTTGTTTTTATTCAATGTTTAACTTTTGAGCAGCAACAAGAAGTTGCAAGAATGAGAGCAGAATTTTTAGAAGGGTTTAATGAGATAAAAAGCCAGTTGGTTTCAATTAGGATGGAAACTCAAAAAGAGATGAGAAAAGAAAGCCCTGATTGGAATGAAATAAGAAAGTTAAATAGAGAGTATTCAAAATTACAAGAAGTATTAAATAAAGGAATAGCAGATTATAAAGATAAAGTACAAAATATTCACATAGAGATTGAAAATTAGAGGAGAGAAAAATGGAAGAACTATTGCTTGGGCTAGATTATGAGATATTACAAAAAGGAAAAACTGAGATAGAATTTAAAGGAATGGAGTACGATTCAAGAAAAATAAAAGATGGAGATATATTTGTAGCATTAGAAGGATCTATATCTGATGGACATAAGTATATTAAACAAGCAATAGAAAATGGAGCGAAGGGAGTATTAGTATCAAAAAAAGTAGAGCCAGAGTTTCCTGTTGAATATATTTTAGTTAAGGACTTGAGAAAAAATTTAGGAAAGATAGCTTCTAATTTTTATGGTTATCCTCAAAAGAAATTAAAGATAATAGGTATTACTGGAACAAATGGAAAAACTACTTCTACTTATCTTTTAGAGTCTATTTTAGGAAAAGAAAAAGTAGCTAGGATAGGAACTGTTGAATATAAAATAGGAGATGAAGTAATAGAAGCCCCTAATACTACTCCTGAATCTTTAGATATAGTAAAGATGTGTAAAAAAGCAGTAGAAAAAGGATTGGAATATTTAGTTATGGAAGTGAGTTCTCATGCTCTTTCATTGGGAAGAGTAGATATGTTAGAATTTGATGTTGCATCATTTACTAATTTAACTTTAGATCACTTAGATTATCATGAGAATATGGATAATTATTTCCAAGCTAAAAGAAAACTTTTTACAATGTTAAAAGATAAGTAGAAGTAGTTTTTCCATTTGT
>OGED01001201.1_pt1 | contig 9512 bp, 8 predicted proteins | sample 1570581 | NCBI WGS metagenome assembly OGED01 (sample SAMEA2582135, study PRJEB24529) | metagenome | biome: Human gut stool | place: China | collected 2011 | reverse complement strand
GGTATGGATATTGGGGATACTTCTATTGGTATGCATGTAAAATTTGTACAAATTCCCGTTAGAACAAGTGTTACTGAAATTGGCAAAGCCCATGTTACGTTCTTGCGTTCACGTCCTAAATTGATCGGTGGTCAACGCGCTAAATATACTTGGGATCCATTTAATTAATATAACAGCGTCAAACTAGATTTTTATCAAGTTTGACGCTGCGTTATTTTATCGCTCATTACGGTACGGAACACGCCATGGTAACAAAACAGTGACCTCTAACAATTTAGTGAAAAGTTAGACTGGCAAATTTACTGTGTTCCCAGAATCCCTAATTTAACCGTTAAGAAACGATAGTTTTAGGTTAAGTTAGGATAAAGACATAATTCTATTAAGATTTATCACGTAATTTAACATGAATTTCTTGTATAATTTTTTCTAAACTTAAATAAAAGATCTACCGGATAATTACCTGATAGATCTTTCATTAAATTTATGCTGAATATTTGACAAAAATTCTCCCCCACATAATATGGGGAACACCTACCTTTAACTAAAATATAATAGGATCACCCACACAGTATGGGGAACACATTCTTATCCTTCAAAGTATTAGAAAAGGTAAGCTATTATTTATATAGTAGAATCATTATCACAATAAACTATATACAATCTACGCTATATTTTAACACAATGTAGCAGTAAAAAAATCCTATACTAATTAAACGTAGAGTTATCTTTTCATATTTATGATAATTGCCCTGGTAAGATTTTCTTTTCCTTTATTGGAAAATTAGTATCAAATTTTTCAACTTCTGCATTTTCAACAATATATCCTTCTGGATCCTTAAAAGTACCAATTACTCCAGAAAGATAACCTGATTGTAATTCTTTTACCATGAAAAATGGAATTTCTTCATTTCGAGGAAAAGGATCATAGTAAATATTCATAGAATGTCCACTTACAAATCCAAATTTTCGATAATACTTTGGATCTCCAGTAATTGCTAATGCACCACAACCAAGTTTTTTTGCTTTACCCATTGTAAATTTAATCAATTTACTACCATACCCTTTCCCTTGATATTTTGGTAACACACTAACAGGACCAAATGTCATAACTGAAACAAAATCCCCATTATCACATTGTATTTTAGAATTACAATACATAATATGGGCAATCACTTCTCCATCTTTTTCAACAACATAATCCAATTCTTTTACAAAATCAGAACGTTTTCTAAATTTATGAAGAATATAATGTTCAGAACATCCAGGATGATATTTATTCCAAAAAGCTTCTCTTGTAAGATTCTCTACTTGTTTCCATTCTTCTTTATTTTCCAAACGAATTATAATATTATTTTCCATAGAATACGATTTCACCTCTAAAAATTTTATTAATTAACACTACACATAATAACATTTAACTGTTTAGTTTTTTATACTTCCTAGTAGTTCATAAAAAGACGGCACTAAATCTCGTTAATATTGAGCTTAGTGCTATCTATTATAACTATTTTAAGAAAAATTTCGTTACTTAATATATCACATCAATTTTTTAACGTTTTCGAATAATCTCCCATACTCCAAGAATAGACGTCAAAAGTAATCCAATAATCGAGTAAATGGTCCCTACTTTATTTCCAGTTTGTGGAAGTTTATTTTGAAAGACCTTAGACTTAGTATCCATATTTTTTAATTCAGGTGTAGCTGTCTTTCCTTTTGCGTTTGTGATGTTTTTTGGAGTTGGACTAGTTGTAGAAGTTTCTGGAGTTGGATCATCTGTCATATATCTAGTATCAGAAATATCACCAGTAATCATTAGTAATGGTTGTTTCAATAAAGCTGCTTGATTTTTAACATCAAAGAAATTTCTGCCGATAACTCATTTCTAAATACACTAAATATTATGCTTACAAAATCAGCTTTCATTTGGTAAACACTTTTCTATGATATCCCTTTTTACCACAATATGGACATTCCATTTTTCTTGTTGTTCCATAATGTGGAGCTAAAAGAACAGCTTTCCTGGTTGGTATATACCTCATCTTACAATTAGGGCACTCATAATATCCTGCATCATGCTCAATCATGACAGCATATATAGCAGTTACAAAAATTAGAATTGTACCTAAAATAACGACCATAATTCCTAAAAATTGACTTATTTTCGTCAATAACGTTCCCATAAGTATTAACACAACTGCAGAAATACAACTTAAAGTAGCTAATATCTTTACTGTAGTAAGTAATCTTCTATCTGCTTTTTCTTTTTGGTTTCGTAATTCAATTAAATTTTGTTCAGCTATTTTTTTATAATCTTTCATAACAATTTGTTCTCCAGTTAAGAGTTCATTCACATTAATTTCTAGTAATTGACAGAGATCTAACATCAACGAAGCATCTGGTATGCTTTTACCATTTTCCCACTTGGAGACAGCTCTATCGGTAATTCCTAATTTTTTTGCCAGATTGGCTTGAGTAAAATGTAAATCTTTTCTACGTTTGGCAATAAACTTTCCAATTTTTTCCTGTTCCATAAAAATTCCTCCCTCAAAACTCATTATCTTATTTTATAATTTAAAACACTATGAACCGTTAGTTGAATTGCATTATTTCAAAAAAACAACTAATAGTTGAGTCAAAAAATAAAAATTCAACCAACTTTTTCTTATATTCAAAGTATATCATCACTATTCGAAATAAAATTTATTAAATCATCTCTTACTATACTGCCCTTTAAGAATTTTATCCTCTATAATAAAAAGATCTACCAGAAAACTATCTGATAGATCTTTCAATATTATTCAATTACTAAGCTTTGTAGCAATTATCTCCCATAAAATGGGGAACACCCATCTTTAACTAAAACATATAAGGATCACCCCCACCAGATATGGGGAACACATTTTTTATCCTTAAAAATATTTCTAGCAAAGGTCATTAATTAATTTCAAATTGCCACAATGATATCTCACATGTAATTCATTTTACATTTTAACATAGTTTATGGAGAAATTCACTATCCTTTAAACTTAAGTAAATCCTCTTCAGTAATTGTCTTCAACACATCTATATCATTCATATCATTTGGGCTACTTGCTAATCTTTCAGCCTGGATCGCAATTAATTTTTCGTTAACATTGCGGATCCAACGTCCATTGCTATGATCATTAGTATTTTCGTAACTATCTTTTACTACCTCTGAATACGTGTCTTCATTTTCTAAAATATATTGTCTCTTTGATAGGTCAAATAAGCCAATTTGCACAACTTCATCAGCAGTATAGTCTTCAAAATCAAAGACATTGGGAATACGGCTCTTCAAACCTGAGTTCATCTTGAGGAATTGCTCCATTTCTTTGGTGTAACCTGCAAAGATAATTACGATGTCGTCGCGATGATCTTCCATGAATTTCAGAATTTCATCAATAGCTTCACGTCCAAAATCATTACCTCCACCTGAACTTAAAGTGTATGCTTCGTCTATAAATAAGACTCCTCCTAAGGCAGATTCTAGCACATCTCTAGTCTTAGGGGCCGTTTGACCAACATATTCTGCTACCAAATCCGTTCTGGAAACTTCAACTAATTCAGGTTTACGAATAACACCCTTTTGGAACAAAATTTGTCCCATAATTCGAGCAACTGTTGTCTTACCTGTACCTGGATTACCTAAAAATAGCGAATGTAAACTTACCGCAGAAGTTGCTAACCCTTGCTCTTTACGCTTATTATTAATAACACTCATATTAATAAATTTAGAAACTTGTTGTTTAACCTTTTCTAGACCTATCAATGAGTTAAGCTTAGCATAAGCGTCGTCGGCTGAATTTATTTCTAAATCTTTATTTACAACTTGGTTAATGTCATCTTGCGTTATTTCTTGAAGTAAATCTACGCTTATATTATCGCTCTCTGCCAAGCGCAATGCCTGGGCTTTCATAATTTTTTCGTTGACATTGCGGATCCAACGCCCATTACTATGATCATTTTCTTTGTCATAGTAATCTTTAAGTTCCTTTTCGTAATACAATTCATCAACAGTGTAATTTCGTTTCTTTAGGTCAAATAAACCAATTCTTACAATTTCATCAGCAGTATAATCTTCAAAATCAAAGACGTTTGGAATACGGCTCTTCAAACCTGAATTCATCTTGAGAAACTTTCTCATTTCTTTTGGATAACCTGCAAAAATAATCATAATATCATCGCGATTATCTTCCATAAATTTCAAAATTTCATCAATAGCTTCACGTCCAAAATCATTCTCTCCACCATTGCTTAAAGTATATGCTTCATCTATAAAGAGAATTCCACCTAAAGCCGATTTTAATACTTCTCTAGTTTTTGATGCAGTCTGGCCAACATATTCAGCTACTAAATCTGCACGTGAAACTTCAATCACATCTGGTCGACTGATTACTTGTTTTTGATAAAGAACATCTCCTATAATTCGTGCTACAGTCGTTTTGCCTGTACCTGGATTACCTAAAAACAATGAATGCATGCTAGTATTAACTACTTGAAGTCCTTGTTCTTTACGTTTCTGGTTAATAATATTCAAGTTAATAAACTCTTTAACTTGTTTCTTAACCTTATCTAAGCCAATCAAGCTATTTAATTTTTCTAATGCTACATTTGAATCTTCACTTTGAGTTTTATTAGTTGTATCTCCTACTGATTCTTCATTTTCTGATGTTGATTTTTGATCATGTTGTCCATCATAAATTAACTTACCGCCATTTTTAGCTTCCATTAAAATATCATCTGGATTACCATTTACAAAATCAATTTTATCAATAGCAGCAAAAGCTTCATTATCTACTCTGACATTAGGATCAATTATCTCCTCAAATACTGCATTTTTTATGTATAACACAGATTCATCTGTACTTAGAATGTTAATTATACTTTCTGAATGTTCATTAAAATGTACACTATTTGCATAACCTGAAGAACGATTGGTCAACAAGAAAATTAACTGTATTGTCGCATTACTTAAAAATACTTGACTGCTATATGCTGCTAATTTATATATGTAATCATTATTTGATTCAAATACAGAATGTTTTTCTAAATGAACACTTTCTACCTCATCTTGATTATCTAAAATTGAATTATGTGATTTTAAACTAGATTGATTTAAAAAGACGGTTGGATACTTATTTTCTCCATCTATGCCATCGTTAATTATTTTTGAGTCTTCAATCTCTACATTAGATCTAATTGCATATACTGCATTTGTACTGCGAATTCTACTACTTTCAACCCTAGTTAATTTACAATTACTATTTTCAGATGTCCAAATCGAAACTTTATCAAGTGTTGTATTTTCAATTACCAAATTTGCTTGATAAGTCTTAATTGTATCCCATCTTTTTTGATCAGATGTATCTACTATGGAGTTCATAATTTTCACTTGTGCATTATCGTTAGCATACAATAAAACTTTCTTATTAGTATTACTAAAATTGCGCATAATACATTGATTTAAAACGACATTTGCACCATTAACAGTAACTACAGTTCTATCAATATTGTCATTCAAAATCATTTTTTCAAACGAAACTTGATATCCTTTAGTAACTAAGATAGTCCCATTGATAGATGTAGTTAAACTTCCGTCATCTTTCATATCACCAACAAAGCTGAGATTTTTCTCAATTGTAAATCTATTTTGTCCTAAATTTATTATAGTTCCTGCTTGGAATTGAATTACATCGCCATTGCTTGCATTCCTATACGCTTCAGAAAAGTCCCAAACTTTACTTGTACCAAAATTAAATACTTTCCTAGTATTTCCTACAATAAAGGTTGCCATAGTCTCACTTCCTATACCTTAAAGATAGTAAATATTCAAATATTATCCTTCGTCATTTAAAATTATTGTTTTACTTCTTTATTTTACTACATAATTATTGATGGTGCTTTGGGTTTTACTAGTTATAATATAGTATAAAGAACAGCTTTTGCCATAACATTAATTACAAGTATTTAGAAGCTATAAATTTTTCCAAAATAAAAACTCTATGAAAAACGATAAAAATTTCATAGAGCCATCCATTATTAGATGATTTTATTCAAAAACTAAATGTGACTTAATATACTATCAGCATCATTAATTGATTTATTTACCGCCGTATGATTAACCGTATCAATGTCATCATCTTTTGAAGTTTTATTTACTAAATTAACCTGACACATCTTATACAATAACTCCACTAATAAAACTGTGTTTTGAGCTGCAACTCCTCATTTCAAACCATCTTACCACCATAAAAATTAACCTGTAAATAAATTTTACCATACTAACCTGGATAGTAACTTAGACATTATCGTGGCTTTTTATGATGCTGATTTGGAATTTGCAGCCGCGTAGAAAAATCCTATTATAATTATTAACCATAAAACTATAATCCATTTAAAAATTATCATTGTTAAACAAATATTTAAAACATAAACAGCTAAGTTTAACCAAAAATAAGCATTATAATCAGAATAATAAATATAATCATACATATTTTTACAAAAACAGTTCCATAAAATATAACTAAATAAGATCACTAAAACACTACCAATTAATGCTTTCATTATTAATTGATCATATCCGTAATATTTGAGAACCTCAAAAGCATCTTTTCCATTAAGAACAAGTCCACTTTTATGATTTAATTTTTCTTCTAAATTAAATCTATTAATAATTTCCATAAGACTACAGTAATACCACATATTTAGTAAAAAGCTACTAATACCACATACTAACGCACTATACTTATCTCTTAAAATCTGTTTCCAATTCAACTCATTTCCCCCAGACATATCCTAAAAATACTGCTAATATAGTCCACACAAGAGTCATCTTAGGAAGCGTTTTTTCACTATCATTTATTATCCATTCATACAATCGTATAAGTATCAGAATAACTGTGTAAGAAATCCACGATATAACACTCATCAAACATAATATTCCTATTGTTTTAAGCTTACTATGAGAAATCCAATTAAAAAATAATACAAAATCTGAAAGTAACGATATTGAAGTAACCAATAAATACCATTTGAGCCGGTTAAAATACCTATATAAAAAACATATAAACAGTAATACCCCTAATGAAATTAATATATAAAGAATTAAAGCAATAATCCGGTAACGTTACTCTACTGCTTATAATCTACGCATGCAAAAAGACCGTTCCGTTAACTTTGGCCAATTGCGGACGGTCTTTTATTGATTTGAAGCAGCTAAACAATCGCCTTTAAAGTGGCCCGCTTTTTTCTGTACACTTATCTTTTACCGTTAGTAATTACTGGTAGCACATTACACGTTACTATGTCTTACCTATTCTTCTTTTGAAAAATATCAGACGGAATTACGCTAATTCGATTTTCCAAATTAAGCCTATTTATGATATTAGCACCATGTGCTGCACTCAATGTTCGTCCATAGTCAGTAAGCAAATTATATAATTTAGTAATTGCTTCCCTACGTTTCATCACTTTTTCAATTTCATCTTTTCCAGGATAATAATAGTATTTGATTTTACAATCAGAAGAATACAAATTATTTTCATCAAATATGGTTTCAAAATAGGAGTAATCCGCTCTACCTAAGGAATGTCCATATATTGAAATTAGATCCTTAGCCACATAACCATTTGAATATCTAATTTCATTTATTCCTTCATCAATAACTCTATAGGGCTTAGTAAATAAGATTCTATACTCATCCTGATTTGTTTGAGATACAATACCATGATTATCAATTCCAAAAATTGGAGAAGGATAGTACGGTGTCACACTATGATGCGCAATTCCATGGATATTAGACCAAGATTTTAATCGAACATCGTTTATTTTTTTATCTATAGTTTTTATAAATCCTTCATCCAACGAATAGTTAAAGCTTAGAACATCTATCTGGTCATTCTCAGTAATTTTTTTATTCTCCGAATACTGAGAAATACCTTCATATAGACTGATTGCTGATTTGATATACTCGCTATTACAATCATCAATACTAAACTGATTAGCAATATATCTGCTGAATATGGTTTCAAATTTCTTTAATTCACTAAACAGTTCCACGGAAATTTCAGAATGCCTATTATAATCTACATAAGAGATGTTGTAAACCAGCTTTGCAAAAGCTTCTTTCCCATGCTGTGAACCCCCAATAAGATCTACTTCGTCTTTATATGATATCTTCGATTCATATTTACAGCCCAATGCAATCGATATGACTTCATAAATTATTGATTCCACATCTTGCCATTCGTATAAGCCAACATCCTTACCTACCCATGATTCAGCAAATAAGAAGAATATATCCCATCTATTTAAATCAACTTTTTCCGACCACTTACTTGAGTTCACCTTAAAGTAGTCACAATCTCTATTTTCGTCTGGTGAAAAATTAATGCTATTCTTTGTCCGTTCAATGCTCTGAATAATATGGTTTCTTTTGTTCTCTAGGTGAGGCGTCATCTCCTTAAAATCTTTGCATTGAGTGCCTAAGAGCTCATTAAAACGCATTAAAAAGAAGTCAGAATAAGAGCTTTTCAATCCGCAGGCAATATCAAATCCGTTTCCTAGAACAATTAATTGTTTCAACTAAGAACTCGCTCCTCCCAAATCGTGTTTATTATCTTTAAAGTACCTCATAGAATCTCTAAATAGATGGTTCTAACATGACTTTAGGCCCAGGACACCATCAAAGCTATTTTAGCTATTTTTCGTTGATAGTTACTTGTCCGTTCATTAAAAGGGGTAGCAAAAATTGTTTCAATGATTCCAGTTTCTTGTTTTCTTCAAGTAAATAATGTTGCTTTTTAAAAATATCACTGGCAAGTTTTGAAAATTCTTTTACAACATTACTGTCAGGAAGACAAAATTGGTATTCACGTAATAAATTTTTCTGCAAGTGGCGCAAGCCTGTCCCTTGGAAGAATACCTTATCCATGCTTGGCTTAATTTTGTTAAGCACAAATGGCAAAATATACTTCGTCTCGTTTTCAGCAGTAATACACCATGTATCAGTAGAATATGATGCTTCTCCATAGTAGTATTTCACATCAGCATTACCACCAGTATTTAAGTAACAATTTAAGCCCGAAACTATTGATTCGCTAGTTGACAAGATATCTGTGCCACTTGTAAAAAATGGTATTTCTCCATCATTTTTTACGTCACTAACCTTAATCTTAGATTTAGGATTCTCGACAATGATGTTTTTTAACTTTGAACTAGCCCATCCATCAGGAATCTCTTGTTGCAACTCTTTATTCCAGACCATTTTGCCACCTGATGACTTGTAAGGCTTCCCCTCTTCATTAGGGAATTCAAACTGCAAGAACCAGTAATCATAGATAGTTTTTGCAATTAATTCAAGTTTCTCACAAATAGAGTTATTGAGAGAAATCTTTTTTTCAATAGGATTTAATACATCAACAATCTGCTTTTGTACGTAAACACACTATAGTGTGACATTACAGATAAAAAGGCCCTCAAAATCACATTTT
>OGED01001199.1_pt1 | contig 9518 bp, 5 predicted proteins | sample 1570581 | NCBI WGS metagenome assembly OGED01 (sample SAMEA2582135, study PRJEB24529) | metagenome | biome: Human gut stool | place: China | collected 2011 | reverse complement strand
TTTTCTGTGTTGAATCCTCTAAATAAGCTATTTGGTATGAGTTACGATATTGTTGTTTAAACAATTAAAACAGCTATTAAAATGAACGTTAATATTTAATTATCCTTGAAATATACTATGGATTTACTTCTTTAATGGACTATATGTACTTAAATATGTAGCAAAAAGACATTAGTGGAAATATGGTATAAAATATGCGACATATAGTTTCATTTATTTAAATATAATATATATCTTTGTAGACAAAATAAAACGATATTGAAGTACACCTAAACAGAACAAGTGATATTAGTGTTTAATTTATAACTTAAGAGAGCAGATGGTCAAACCTTTAATTCACACAGCAGCAACACGAAAAGTCTATTTGGATATTTGGCGCAATATTAAGAATTTGCCAAGTTAGTCTATTCCTATTCTATATTTATAGATAATAATAGCCTATCCCGGGTCGGTGCAGAATATGCTTAAAACCGATTTTGGGGGAAGGGGTGTATTGTTATTTCCTACGCAAAGATAAGCGTATTCCTCATTGTAGATAAATCTATAAAAATAAATCAATTTCATTAATTTTAATTCAAGTATCAAAGATGAGAAAATCAATTCTCTTGTTTGTACTCTTTACTCTGACAAGTATCCCCCTGTTGCTTTTTGCGCAGGGTGGATATCAGGTAACCGGACATATTATCTCGGCGGAAGATAATCAGCCGATGATTGGTGTGTCTGTTCTGGAGAAGGGTACAACAAACGGAGTAATTACCGATATCAATGGTAATTACAGTATCACAGTGACGAAGTCTCCTGCTACTTTGCAGTTCTCTTATGTCGGTATGAAAACGATAGATAAGCAGGTGACTGCTTCTACTCGTATAAATTTGACAATGGAAAACGATGCACAGATGGTGGAAGAAGTGGTAGTTGTCGCGTATGGTGTACGTAAGAAAGGAACAATCGCAGGTTCTGTATCTACGGTAAAAGCTGAAAAGATGGAAGATGTTCCTGCTCCGAGTTTCGACCAGGCACTGCAAGGACAGGCGCCAGGATTAATGGTGCTTTCTGATTCTGGTGAACCCAGTAAGGCAGCCACTTTTCGTATTCGCGGAACAAATTCAATTAATTCGGGAAAAGATCCTCTTTTTATATTGGATGGAGTAGCTATTTCAAGTTCGGATTTCAATACAATTAGTCCTAATGATATTGAAAGTATTTCAGTATTAAAAGATGCTTCTTCTACTTCTATTTATGGGGCACGTGCTTCCAATGGTGTGGTCGTTATTACATCCAAGCGCGGGCGTATGGGGGAAGCAGCTAAGGTAACTTTCCGTACACAGCTCGGATTTTCTCAACTAGCCTCAAAAGATTGGGATCAGATGAACACGGATGAACGCATTCAATTTGAGAAAGAAGTTGGACTGGATAAAGGACAAGATTATGAAAAGTTGAGTAAGACAAATATCAACTGGCTGGATAAAGTGTACAATGACACTGCCCCTTTGCAGAATTACGAGTTATCAGTAAACGGAGGCACGGAAAAATTGAATTATTATGTTTCAGGAAGCTATTACGATCAAGATGGTATTGCGGTAGGCTCTACGTTCGAACGTGTCGGTTTTCGTGCCAATGTAGAGGCAAAAGCTAATAAATGGTTGAAGATAGGAACAAATTCAATGTTTGCCTATCAGGAAGTTGAACAGAGTGATGATGGAGAGTATGCGTTATGGGCTCCTATTTCCGCGTCTTTTTTTATGCTGCCTTACTGGAACCCTTATAAGGAAGATGGAAGTCTGGCACTTCAGGATGACGGGAGTTGGAAGGGAACGACAGAAAATCCGTTGGCATGGATGGCAAATAATCCGTTGTCGAATAAGAAATACAAACTTTTATCCACTTTTTATGCCGAGGTTACTCCGGTAAAGAATCTGACAATCCGTTCACAGCTAAGTGCTGATTATGGTCATACTACCTCTTTTTATCAAAGTTTCCCCAGTTACAAGCCAAATAATAATTATGGAGGTGCGCAGCGTAGCTCGTTTGATATGCTTAACCTGATGATTACAAATACGGCAAACTACCGTTTTATGTTGAATGATGTTCATTCATTCAATTTTATGGTTGGTCAGGAAGGTGAAAACTATCATTATGAAGGTTTCCAGTTAACTACTCGGGGACAGACAAATGATATTTTGACAAACTTAGCTTCAGGCTCAACTGCTTCATCATGGTCAGATCCTGTCACAGAATATTCTTTTCTCTCTTTCTTTGCCCGGGGCGAATACAATTATGATGACCGTTACTATGCTGATTTCTCGATTCGTGGGGATGGATCTTCACGTTTTGGTACCGACAACCATTGGGGAGCTTTCTGGTCAGTCGGTTTTATGTGGAACCTTCGTAAGGAGAAGTTCATGCAAAAATATAATTGGCTTACTAATGCGCAAATTGCGGTTAATACAGGTACATCCGGTAATTCTTCTATTAACAACTATGAGCATCTGGCTTTAGTTTCCGGTGGATATAAGTATGATAACGAATCAGGTATCGCAATTTCCCAGTTAGGAAATGAAGAATTGAGTTGGGAGGATACATGGGCTACTAAGGTGGCGTTGCATTTAGGTTTTATTGATCGTATCAATTTGGATGTGGAGTTTTATAATAAGAAAACGACCAATATGTTGATGGCGGTTCCTATTTCTTATACATCTACCGGTTTTGGGACCCGTTGGGATAATGTGGGAGCCATGCGAAATCGTGGTGTAGAAATTAATGTCGGCGCAGATGTACTCCGCATCAAAGACTTTAAATGGAATGTGAATGCCAATGTATCCTATAATAAAAATGAAATAACCGAGCTCTATAATGGGGTGACAGAATATGTAGCTTCCGATACCGGTAGAATGGTTGCGGTAGGTCATCCGTTAGGAGAATTTTATCTGAACCGTTATGCGGGAGTTAATCCGATTAATGGAGATGCTTTATGGTATACCAAAGACGGTGAAATTACTACGGAATATAATGAAAGCGACAAGGTAATGCTGGGCAAAACACATGAAGCTCCCTGGCAAGGTGGTTTTGGTACTACACTTTCCTGGAAGGGACTTTCACTTTCCGCACAGTTCACATGGGTGGCTGATCGCTGGATGCTTAACAACGACAGAGTCTTTCAGGAGAGTAACGGACTGTTCAGTGCCTATAACCAGTCAAAACGTATGCTTTACGACCGATGGAAAAAACCGGGAGATGTGACTGATATTCCCCGTTATGGAGTAACTCCCCAACTGGATTCACGATTCCTTGAAGATGCATCTTTCCTGCGTCTAAAGAATTTGATGCTCAGCTATACGTTCCCACAGAAATGGTTGAAGCGGACTAGCTTTTTGAATAGTGCCCGTATTTATGCGCAGGGACAGAATTTGTTGACATTTACAAATTTCACGGGTATGGATCCGGAGTCTACGTCCAATGTGTACAAGGCCCAATATCCGATGTCACGTCAGTTCACATTCGGACTGGAAGTTTCATTCTAAAATAAATCAGTGATGATAAGAAAAATAAAATTATATATAGCTTTGGTTGCGGTATTGCTTTCGGCATCTTCCTGTCTTGACAAATATCCGCAAGATGCTATTCCGCAAGATGATGCTATTAAGACAGTGAGCGATGTGCGTCAAGCTTTGATCGGTATTTATGCGCAGTTTAAAAACAGCAGCCTATATAGCGGTTACTTGACCTTGTTGCCTGATATTCAGACAGATCAGGTGTACGCTGTTAAAGGATATACGAATGTCTATGGTGATGTATGGCGTAATGAGATATTAGCTATCAATAAACAGGTGGAATATGTGTATGGTGGTTTGTATGCCGTCATCGGACGTTGTAATTTCGTTCTTGATAACATGGCTGCCGTAGAAGCGGCTACTTCCGATGACGAACAACTGGACAAGTTGGATAACTACAAGGGACATATTTATTTTGCCCGTGCGCTGGCTTATTCGGAATTGCTGAAGTGTTTCTGTAAAGCTTATGACAGTGATGAAGAGGCTGCCAATGAACTGGGAGTTGTATTACAGTCCAGTTACGTTAATCCGGGACCTGTAAAACGTGCTTCTTTAAAAGATTCCTATCAGTTTGTTTTGGATGATTTGGCTAAAGCTGCCGAATATCTGGCTGCGGATGATGATGATACTGCGGTTATCTATAATTCTGCATATTTCACGGTTGGTACAGTCAATGCTTTGTATGCTCGTATGTACCTGTATATGCGGAAGTGGGAGAAGGCCGTTGAGTATGCCACTAAAGTGATAGATAGTAAGAAGTATGCATTAGCTGATGCTACAAAGAACAGTTATTCGGTTACTTACAATGATTTTGCGTATATGTGGCAGTATGATAATTCTACTGAAATCATCTGGAAAGTAATGTTTGAGGTAAATTCCTATGGAGGCGCATTGGGTACCGTATTCCTCAATTATGATTATACATCTTATAAACCGGATTATGTACCGGCTAAATGGGCATTGGATGCCTATGCTAATGCTGATTTACGCTACAATGCCTATTTTGGTTCGGTAACAACCGGCTTCTCCCATGCGTTAACCTGGCCGCTTTTGATCAAATATATGGGTAATCAGGATTTTATAAGCCAAAGAGTATTATGTGTTTCCATGCCGAAGCCGTTTCGGTTGGCAGAGCAATATTTAATTCGTGCAGAGGCTTATTGCCGGATGGGAACAGCTTATTATGGAAAAGCCGGAATTGATATTTCTACTTTACGTATGGCTCGTTATTCTTCCTACGGTGGTTCTACCACACTAACAGAAGAGAACTGGTTTAAGACTGTCAGTGAAGAACGTATGAAAGAACTCTTTATGGAAGGTTTCCGCCTTAATGACTTGAAACGTTGGCATGAGGGATTTGAACGTAAAGAACAAACCTCGACTGTCTCTCCGGGCAATACGCTGAAGTTGGAGAAAGACGATCCGCGTTTTGTATGGCCTATCCCGCAACATGAGTTGGATGCTCCAGGTGTGGATTTAATGCCTAATGAAAGCAATAAATAATGTATAAAGATAATATAGAGAAACAATGAAACTATTAATAACAGGAATAGTAGCACTGATAACGCTGGCTGTCGGATTCTGGGGATGTAATGATCTCTCCCGAACGACTTACAGCGGTTCCGACTACGTGATGTTCTCCGATACATTATCTATGTATCCGGTGCAGGACAGCGAGAAATGGTTTGAAATTCCGGTAGTAGCTACAAATATATGCGATTATGACCGTTCTTTTGGCGTAGAAGTAGACGATAAGGCTAGTAATGCAATTGAAAAAAAGCAATATGTGGTTGAATCAAATACGGTAACCATTAAAGCAGGGGAACGGGTAGCAAAGTTCCGGATGAAGGGTGTTTATGAGAATATAGGTAAAACCGACTCTTTATCGGTTACCTTCAATTTGCTTGCGAAAGATGAAAATATATGGGATTTGTACGGTACACGTACTCGTGTTCAAATGCAAAAAGCATGTCCTTTCGAACTTAGTACATTTGAAGGCTATTGTCTATTGACTTCTTCTTTCTTTAGTGCATATATGACGAATACGGAACATCGGTTATTACAAGCGGAAAGAGACAAGACGGAAGATAATACTATCATATTACATGATTTTTTCTATAAGAATTATGATCTTAAAATTAAGTATGATCCTTCCGATCCGTTGAAACCATTTGTAGAGTTTGATGATCAAATTATAGGTAGTACGGCAGAAGCCTTCGGAACCATTTACGGTAATGGAAAGCTAATGTGTACTCAACCTGTTGCATACGATTCTTATTATAATGTATGCCAGAAATTTGTATTCTTATATAACACTATTTATGTGGTGGGTAAAGGTACGGTAGGTACTTATGTGAATATCTTGGAGTGGATTAGTGATGAAGAAGCGGAGCAGTATAAAAAAGAGGAAGGACTCTAAACTATAATCGGAAATAAATATGAAAGATATAATAAAATATTATTTGCAATTGATTGTGTTGGCGTTCTGTCTCTTCACATCTGCTTGTAGTGATGATGATGAGACTGTAACACCTGTGTTTCCGGGTTTGCAGAAAATAGAATGTGAAGTCGGAGATACCAAGACACTGACTTTTGAAGCTACTGATAACTGGATATTGACTTCCTCATCGTTATGGTGCTATTTTGAACAGGATGGTGAGAGGACGTTCGTTTGTTCAGGCAATGCCGGAAAGCAGACAGTCACTATCCATATTAGTGATGATGCTACCGAACTGTTAAAATCTTACAAGGCAGAGTTGACTATGAAGGTGGCAGGGAGCCAGCAGGTGATAGCGGAGGTGACACGTCCGTCTACTGGTTATGAAGTTCGGGCTTTCAATGCGGATAAGTCTGTAATGTATACAGAAGAAAACCCCTTTGTAATCAACTTTGATGGGACTGATATATTGGTGTTAGAAGCCAATGAGGATTGGGCTTTAAAAAGTAACCCCGAATGGATGGAATTCAATCGTAAAGCATCAGACAGCGAAGTTGTATCTGGCGATGCCGGAGATAATGTCAGCGTCACTCCACGGATGATAATGCAATATAAAAAGAATGAAATTACCGGTTTTCTGACAATTGAAAGTAGAAGTGGAGCTGTTGCAAAAGTTCCTGTGAAGTATGAAGGTATTCCTGCTGATAGAATTATTGGTACTCTGACAGATAATATAGAGGCTTCGGCTGACGGAGCAAGTTATACTGTAGGAGATAATAGCTATAGTTCGGAAGGAGTTCCTGTGACGGTAATGGCTAAGAATAATGAATATACATTGGTTTGTGTAGAATATGTGGAAGAACGGAATATGATGTGGGAGTATGAATACACCTATAAAATAATAGAAGGTGGTTCTGATCGTTGGCTTTGGGTAGATAATGATGAAAAGGGAAATCTCAATATAGCCGTAAGTCGGAATTCTTCGGAAAAAAGAAATGCCTATGTCCTGGCATTTCCCAATAGTGTATATGCTGAAATTAAGGACCAATTGTCCGATCTTGTTTTGCTTAAAACGGGTATTCCGCAAGCTTATGATGAAAATATTATAGCTAATGTGCTGCAAGCGGAAGATGCGAGTGCTTCTATGGGATTTGTGTTAAAGAATGGTGACAGTGGAGTATTGACCAATGTGACATTAACTTCTTATGCAGATAATGTTGGAGAAGAGCAAGCGATGGAGAAATATGGTACGAAGAATGTGTGGATTGCATCATTGCCGTTGGGAATTAGTTTTGATCCTTTAATAATTGCTCCAAAAGGAATCACAATGACACATTATTTAATGGCTGTCAATTTCATAGATGGCTATAAATGGAATGGCATAGAAAAAGAAGAACCTTTTGTGGATGTGACTATTCATGGAATTGGTCCCGATGTAAATGGTGAAAAGGATATGGAATTGTCATTTATGGATTCTAGTGGAGAAGTTTATGCTGTATTAATAATATCCAAACGATATGAAGATTAATAGAATGATTTTATGAAAACAAAGATATTATTTATAAGAATGTTTGTCCTTTCCTGTATACTGTTTATTCTAGGGTTTACAGTAGGAAGTTGCTCTGACGACGATGATGCTGTGCTTCAGGCAGGATATGGATATGCTCAGTTCAAACTCTATAAGAGTGGGTTGGCAGAAACGAAAAAAACGCGTGCCAGTACGAATGAACTGAACTATTTGCGCGATGCGCAAAAAATGAAGATTGTACTCATCAATCAGGACGATGGTACTGAAGTTGTGCAGACTGTGGGTCTGGAGGCGATGGGAGATGATAGTGAATTTGGCCTGCGAAGTGAAAAACTTCAGTTGATGGCCGGAACCTACCAGATTGTTGGTTTCTATCTATATAAAGCGGATGGAACAGCACAGGATTTGAAACAAATTCTTTCTGGAGAACCGGATAAAAAGACGATTATCACGGTGATCAATGGTGGATTGGCTGTACAAGATATACACGTGAAGGTTGTAAATCGAGGTATGGTGAAATTTACTGTGACCAAGAATTTTCTACCATCCACTCGCGCAGCGTTAGGGGAGGATTATCTGTTTTCTGATATCGAGTATATCACTGTAACAGTGCAGGAGCAATTTACGAAAAAAGATATGACATTTACTGATGTTGCCGTAGAATATACAGAGAAACTGAATGGCAATGGAACGAAAATTTCCGTGGCCGTCAGTGATTCAATTTTTCGACTTTCTGCGGGTAAGTATAAAGTCAAGAATTATACGACTAAAAAGAAGAACAAAGGTTCTTTGGAGTATGGAGAGGTAAATGGGGCTGATTTTGAAGTTTCGGATAATGTGACTACAGAAGTTAAGATTCCGGTTAACTTTAGTAAAACGACTGGTAGTATTAAAGATTATCTGATTTTGAAAGAAATTTGGGAAGCCTTGAAAGGCCCGGCTATTCCTGAAAAGAATCAAAAGGGATGGAGTTATTCAGGTACTACATATCCTTTAGGAACTAATTGGGATTTTGATAAGGATATTGATTTATGGGGAGAACAACCTGGCGTAGAATTGGATGCCAAAGGTCGTGTTACAGCTCTTTCCATCGGAGCATTTGCTCCTGAAGGTGATATTCCCGAATCTTTAGGAGACTTGACAGAACTTGGCACATTGTCATTAGGTAATCATTCCGATCAGGTGGGTGATAATATCATTGAGAAAACAATGGGAGCTGAACTGACAGAGGTGCAGAAGAACTCCATACGGAGTGACTTTTATAATAAGTTTGTAAATAATGATATAGCATTATATTTTTCCGAACCTATACAGGATGCCTTGAAATGGCAGAAGGAGGAAGTATCTGCTAATTTTCCACAGTATAGTGTGATCGGCAAGACAAGTCGTCCTTCTTTGAAAGATGTTCCGGTTAACCGATTGACAAATGGCATACGTCAAATTCCTACTTCCATAGGAAAATTGAAGAATCTGCAATACTTATATATTGCCAACGGCAAATTTGAGGGATTTGAACAGGGGACTGATCTTAGCGGATTGGAAAATCTGACAGATATTGAAATTTACAATTGTCCGTCAATGAAAAAACTTCCGGAAGAGCTACAACAATTACCCAACCTTCAATCATTCAATTTAGCGAGCAATCCGAGTTTGGGAGATTTTCATGAGGATTTGGGTAGGTTTGTGGCTAGCGAAAATATAAGTAAAACGCTACAGATCTTCTATTTAACTTTCAATAATCTGACTGTTTTGCCGGATATGTCGATGGTGAAAAAACTGGGTAAGCTGGATTGTGCATACAACAAGATAACAAGGATTGAGAAAGCATTTGGTAGCGATGTGAACTTGGTGCAATTGTCAATGGATTATAATCAAATCACAGAGTTGCCACGTGATGATAACGGAAACTTCTGCGGATATGCTGATGTGGAGTCTTTCTCTTTTGCTCATAATAAATTGAAGAAATTCCCGAATAATTAAAGACAGAGGATACCCTCTGTCT
>OGED01001186.1_pt1 | contig 9582 bp, 10 predicted proteins | sample 1570581 | NCBI WGS metagenome assembly OGED01 (sample SAMEA2582135, study PRJEB24529) | metagenome | biome: Human gut stool | place: China | collected 2011 | reverse complement strand
CTACAGAAGGAGTTGTACGCTTACCTTCACTGTTTGCAATTACTACAGGTTCGTTACCTTCGAATACGGCAACACAAGAGTTTGTAGTTCCTAAGTCAATACCAATAATTTTTCCCATGATCGTTATTTTTTTATTTATTATTATTCAATGATTTCTTTTTGTCCGGTTGTTTCTCCACTCCTGTTATGGAGTTTCGTCTCGAACGGACGCTTATTAAAAAGCAAACCGTGTGCCAAAAAGAAATTATACGAATGCATGACATAATATCTGCCAAAAAGACAGTTTTAATAAATAAACACTGCTGACATAGTCATATTCAAAGCCAGTCAGCAACTGTTTCTTTAAACAAATGCAGACGGCTCTGGTTCGATGAAAGGAAAAAAATATGCCTGTGTCGTCATGTGAGACACAGGCATATCCTATTATATAGATCGATCTATTTATTACTTTTCCAGCACGATGACCAATGCACCATTTGCATCATACAAGCCAATGCCACCACCGGACAACACATCGAATGACTTCACCTCATTGATAGCTTTCAGCACCTTACCTTCTGTTTCCATGTCCGGACAAGCCATCATTGTACTTGCTACTCCCGGGAAAGAAATTGATTTGGCATTACTGGTACTGGTTTCAAAACCACCATTAATCAAATTACATCCGGCATTGCCATGAATTGTCTTTTTCTTCACATCAAAAGCAATGAAAGGTTGTTTTTCCATTCCGGAAGGAATTGCTTCACCATTCACTTCTTTTATTTTCCATTCTCCATTCAAAACCGAAAGTTTCACATCAGCCTCCTTCTTTTGTAGAACGACAACCGGACGGTTGGACGAATTGCAAAGATACATCTTATCTTTACCTGCCTTCTTGTATCCTTTTACTTGCGCAAAAGCATTCAATACATTATTTTCAGTAGTCATATCCGGACACATCATCCGGGTACTAGCCATTCCTGTAAGTTCAAGACTTCCCGGCTTCGCATTTACATCGAAGCTACCCATCATCCGATTACAGCCGCTATTGCCGGACACACGACCGGTTGCTGTATCAAAAGCGATAAAAGGAAGGGATTTACTTTCGCCCGGAGTGATTTTCGAGCCATTGACTTCTATGATATTCCATTCACCATTGATAGACGACAGGGAAATTGCCTTCTCAACCGAACGGCACGAAGACATTGCAAGTGCTGCACCAGCAATGCAAATTGAAACAAATACTTTCTTCATATTGTTATAACGTTTAAGTTAAAATCGGGGGCAAAGATATCAAAAAGATTGGAAAATAACATCCAATACAACATAAAATATATACATTTGCCATTGAATATACAACAAATGAACAATTTACATAGTTCACTTAAAGAAATAAATATGAGAACAATCGTCCTATCCGTGATTTTATTCTGTTGTGGTATGTCTCATGTTACCGCCCAAAGTGATTACATTGTCACTACCCCCTCCGCCCAGGAAATTCCTGCAAGTGAAGAAGAACAGTTTATCATAAAACACTTTCCTCTAAAACCTTTATGTAAATGGACTCCCGGAATGAAATTCATGTTTGCTCCTTCCGCACGGGAAATGTTTCTTCCTACCCTTTTAATATACAACACCGAAAAAGGAGTGGATAATAGCCTGATGAGACACAAAATACTCACTTTCACCGGAACCGAAGAGAAGGTTCAAAAAATAGCAGATGAAACAAACTACACCACCCGCTTCGTTTTCGAAGATGAAGGGGAAAAATATTATTATGACATAAAGAATATGCGGCTGGACGAGATATGCGAAAGAATGCCCCGTGCCTGCATCAACGGATTAGTTTACCTGCAAGATGTAGATACGGCAAAAGATCTGCTGATAGGAAAGACAATATACATACAATCCGAAACTGTCCGTGTGGATGATGCCAACAGCTATTCCGGCTATCGGGATATACCTATTTCCGTCAATACGGAAGCAACTGTCACGGCCGTCGGAGTGGGCAGCCAGGCGTATCCCGTGAAAATCATATTCAAAGACACACAGGGACATTCCTATTATCTGGAAGTCGCCCTCTCACGGACAAACTCCGGTATGGACATGAGTGATTTTCAAGGTGAAAAGAGAATGAAATACTTTTCAAATTCGATCAGTTTTACGAATAAGAAGCTGGATAATATCGAAAGCCTGAAAAACAGGTACTTGGGGGCAACCGTTTATCCTAAAAAAACATTGTCTGCCAAAAGAGCTGTCTCTCTTGAAAACAAACAAATGGAGTCCTGCGTTCATCTTCCCCGGTACACTATCCTGACAATAAAAGAAGTTCGGATGCCCTCTCCCGGCAGTCTGGCTATTTTGACATTAAAAGACAAGAATGGAATTAGTTACGAAATGAAGGTTGACTTGAAGTATGACGTAATCACCAGAAACAACAATTATATTGAAGACCTTTTCGGGTTTGAAGATATACATAAAAAATATCCGGGCATTACCGAGAAACGTTGGCAAATCATTTCGCGGGGCGACCTCGAAGTAGGCATGAGTACGGATGAATGCCGGCTGTCTATCGGCGACCCGATAGAAATAGTACTGAAAAAGGATAACCGTTTTGAGAACTGGTTCTATAATGGCAAAACATTGGAATTCGAGAGTGGCACCTTGCAACGTTTCAAATAAAAAGGAGTATCGGCGAATGATTATCTGAAAATAATCACGTATATTTGCCAAGCTAACAATTCTAATATTCTTAATATTTAATTCGCAATTAACGAAATGGGTAGAGTTCTTATTATCGGTGCAGGCGGTGTTGGTACTGTCGTTGCACACAAAGTGGCACAAAATGCCGATGTATTTACAGATATCATGATTGCCAGCCGTACGAAAGAGAAATGCGACAAAATCGTCGAGGCAATAGGTAACCCTAATATAAAAACAGCAAAAGTAGACGCAGATAATGTGGACGAGTTGGTAGCCTTATTCAACAATTTCAAACCTGAAATGGTGATTAACGTTGCCCTCCCTTATCAGGACTTGACCATTATGGAAGCATGTCTGAAAGCCGGAGTTAACTATCTGGACACTGCCAACTACGAACCCAAAGATGAAGCTCATTTTGAATACAGTTGGCAATGGGCTTATCATGAACGTTTCAAAGAAGCTGGTCTGACAGCTATCCTCGGCTGTGGATTCGATCCGGGAGTGAGCGGTATCTATACCGCCTACGCCGCCAAGCATTATTTCGACGAAATCCAATATCTGGACATCGTAGACTGTAATGCCGGCAATCACCACAAAGCATTTGCAACCAACTTCAATCCGGAAATCAATATCCGCGAAATTACCCAGAACGGACGTTATTATGAAAACGGCCAATGGGTAACTACCGGTCCGCTGGAAATCCACAAAGACCTGACTTATCCGAATATCGGTCCCCGCGATTCATATCTCCTTTATCACGAAGAACTGGAATCATTGGTGAAACACTTCCCGACAATTAAACGCGCACGTTTCTGGATGACCTTCGGACAGGAATATCTGACCCACCTGCGTGTTATCCAGAACATCGGTATGGCTCGTATTGACGAAGTAGATTACAACGGAGTGAAGATCGTACCTCTGCAATTCTTGAAAGCCGTTCTGCCTAATCCACAGGATTTGGGCGAGAACTACGAAGGAGAAACCTCTATCGGTTGTCGCATCCGTGGTCTGAAAGATGGAAAAGAACGTACGTATTATGTTTACAATAATTGCAGCCATCAGGAAGCCTATAAAGAAACAGGTATGCAAGGAGTAAGCTACACTACCGGAGTTCCGGCCATGATTGGCGCCATGATGTTCTTCAAAGGAGAATGGAAACGTCCGGGCGTAAACAATGTAGAAGAATTTAATCCGGATCCGTTCATGGAACAACTGAACAAGCAAGGTTTGCCTTGGCACGAAGTGTTCGATAAAGATTTGGAGTTGTAGAAGATCAGTCGTATATTAAAAAGAAAGTTATGATTAACGTAGGAGATAAAGCACCGGAAGTATTAGGCATCAATGAGAAAGGTGAAGAAATCCGTCTGAGTGCTTACAAGGGAAAAAAGATTGTGTTGTATTTCTATCCGAAAGACAGCACATCCGGTTGTACGGCACAAGCATGTAATCTGCGCGACAACTATTCGGAATTGCGTAAAGCCGGTTACGAAGTAATCGGTGTCAGCGTGGACAATGAAAAGTCGCACCAGAAGTTTATCGAAAAGAACAATCTTCCTTTTACGCTGATAGCCGACACTGACAAAAAGTTAGTGGAAGAATTCGGCGTATGGGGAGAAAAGAAACTGTACGGACGTGCTTATATGGGTACTTTCCGCACCACTTTCCTTATTAACGAAGAAGGAATTGTGGAACGGATTATCACTCCGAAAGAAGTAAAGACTAAAGAGCATGCCTCACAGATTTTAAATCAATAATTCCATTAATTATAAGGTATGGCAAAGAAAGACGAACTTAATTTTGAAACAGATAATAAAATGGCATCAAGCGAAAAACTAAAAGCCTTACAGGCTGCCATGGAAAAGATAGAAAAGAGCTTCGGTAAAGGTTCTATCATGAAAATGGGTGACGACAGTGTTGAACAAGTGGAAGTGATCCCGACAGGCTCTATTGCCTTGAACGTGGCACTTGGTGTTGGAGGTTACCCTAGAGGTAGAATCATCGAAATCTATGGCCCGGAATCATCCGGTAAAACAACATTGGCTATCCACGCCATTGCTGAAGCACAAAAGGCCGGCGGTATCGCTGCTTTTATTGATGCCGAACACGCTTTCGACCGTTTCTATGCATCTAAACTGGGAGTGAACATTGATGATCTTTATATCTCTCAACCGGACAACGGAGAACAGGCTTTGGAAATTGCAGAACAACTGATCCGTTCTTCTGCTATCGACATCATCGTTATCGACTCTGTAGCCGCACTGACCCCTAAAGCGGAAATCGAAGGTGACATGGGTGACAACAAAGTAGGTCTTCAGGCACGTTTGATGTCTCAGGCACTCCGTAAGTTGACAGCTGCTGTGAGCAAGACACGTACGACTTGTATTTTCATCAACCAGCTGCGTGAGAAGATCGGCGTTATGTTCGGTAACCCGGAAACAACGACTGGTGGTAACGCATTGAAATTCTATGCTTCTGTACGTCTGGATATCCGTGGTAGTCAACCTATCAAAGATGGTGAAGAGATTCTTGGTAAACTGACCAAAGTGAAAGTAGTGAAGAACAAAGTAGCGCCTCCTTTCCGCAGAGCTGAATTTGACATCATGTTCGGTGAAGGTATCTCCCACTCCGGAGAAATCATCGACTTGGGTGCTGACTTGGGAATCATCAAAAAGAGCGGTTCATGGTATAGCTACAACGATACTAAGTTAGGACAAGGGCGTGATGCTGCTAAACAATGCATTATGGATAATCCTGAATTGGCAGAAGAACTGGAAGGACTGATTTTTGAAGAATTGAAGAAGAAATAAATAGCTTTAGATCTGTTTATCCGTAGGCTGAAAGCTAAGTAAACAAAGGTGGGAGAAAGTCGTTTACGATCATTCTCCCACCTTTTTTTTTATATCATTCTCTCTTTTATCCCTTATACAAAATAAATGTATGCCAATGTACTCAAGCTGATAATTATCCAAAGCAATATTCCTTGAATCAGAGGTTTAATTCCAACGGCTTTCAAAACATCAATAGAAAGAGAAGCACCGATGAAGAACATAGTTATCGTCAAAGTCTTACGGGCAATACCGTTGATAGCTGCTCCTAATTGTGGCACTCCATCCAGTAAATAAGTATTTACCACCAATGCCAATACGAAGAAGAGGATAAACCATGGAATACTTATCTTTTGTCCTTTACTCTTGAAAATAAAGGAAGTAGCAAAAGCCATCGGGATAATCCAAAGAGCACGGGTCAATTTGATAGTAGTAGCCACTTTCAATGCTTCTTCACCATAGGCAGCTCCCGCGCCTACTACAGAACTGGTATCATGAATGGCAATAGCTGCCCATGTTCCAAACTGTTGTTGATCCATATTCAATGCATGACCAATGGCAGGGAAAATGAAAAGTGCAATAGCGTTCAAGATAAAGATTGTACCTAATGCCACAGACATTTCACTGTCCTTCGCTTTCAACACTGGTCCCACTGCTGCGATAGCACTACCACCACAGATAGCGGTTCCCGAACTGATAAGATAAGCTGTATTCCGATCTATTTTAAACAATTTACGTCCGATGAACCAGCCAATTACCAATGTTCCGATTACTGAAATGACCGTAAATTCCATACCTTCCTTACCGGAAGCTAAAGCAGAATGAAGGTTCATACCGAATCCCAGTCCTACTACTGAATATTGCAACAGATATTTCGATGTTTTCTTATTAAACTTTGGATGTGCTTGTCCGCAAGTTAATGCAAAAATAAGTCCGAGGAACAAAGCAACGGGAGGAGTTACCCAAGCCGACCATGCTTCCAATCCCGGAATATAGTCTAAAAACAGGAAGAAAGTCAGATTGGAAAGCAGCGCAATATAAATCATCTTATTATTTGCCTGCAAAGTTTTTGTAGCTGTTGAAATCATATCTTTTTGTCTTTAATCGTTTTCCGGGTGCAAAGGTACGGTAAACAATCAAGACCCACCAATAGTTTCTAATTATGCATTATAACTTTTAATTATAGGCATACTCTCTCCCAACTACTCTTACACTGTTACAATGTCTTTCCCAAAAGGCGATAATGCCAAAGATGCCAACTTGAAGTGTTGCAATCCAAAAGGGATTCCGATAATGGTAATGCACAATATAGCCCCGAAAACCAAATGTGACAGACAGATCCAAATGCCACCCAGAAATATCCACAGGATATTCATCAATATATAGAGGCAGCCACCGGAACGGTTCCCACTTCTGACTTCTTTACCGAAAGGCCATAAAGCAAGTCCGGCCAACTTCAATGTTTGCATCCCAAAAGGAATGCCGATAATGGTCAGCATCATCAATAAACTCGAAATGAGGTATTCGACAGCAGTAAAGATACCACCAAGCAGCAACCACAATAGATTCATTAAACAGCCCATATAAAATAGTATTAGTTATTATTCCAATTTTCTTTTTGTTGTCTCATCCACTTTACCCTGATAATAATGGTCGATCACTTGCTGAAACAAATCATCCGAAGCAACTTCATTAAAAAGCGTCATGCATGACAATACTTTCATCGCATCTAACGAACCGAAAACTTCCTGCGCCGTTTTATTTTTCAATTGAAGAAAAACAGACGTTATTTCACGAAGTCTTTCTCCCAAAATTGGATGGGCAAGATATGCTTCAGCCTCTTCTTTGCCGCTAAGACCATAATACTGTGAATTATAACTCATGCCCAATCCTTTCAGTTGAGGAAATATATACCAAATCCAATGGGAATATTTCCGCCCGTTTCTAACTTCTGCAAGGGCTTGTTCATAATCACCTCGCTGGGCATCTAAAAATCGTTGTAAGTTATAGTTAGTCATAGATACTTCTCGCATTTTTTTAAGTTATCATACTTTCAGGAGATAACAGAATCAAATAAGTGATTTATTTCGAATCACAGCACTTTTTTCAATTCTATTAAAGCCGAGACTTCGTTTTCCTTATTAATGTACTTCTCTATTTCATAGGGTTTATATCCTAATTTAGTATATAACAGAAGCCCACTCGTATTAGCATCAAAACAAGACAAATGAAGCTCCGATACATTATATTTCTTTTTCCCAATATCTTCCATAGCATTTATCAGAAATGTGCCAACGCCACGATTACGAAAACAAGGACTTACTATTACATTTCCAATAGCACAATATTGAGATTCTCTTACCTCATAGAAATTTGCAAACCCTACTACTTCATTATTAAATAAAACAACAGTCGAATCAAATCTATCTTTTATTGTATTCTTTAATTGATCGATTGTTAAAGGAAAATCAGCTTTAGGAAACATAAAAAACAATTCCAGCTTGTTTCGAGGTAATTTACAAACAGTTTCTAAATCGTCAAACGTAAAATCTCTATAAGTAAGTTTTTCTTTTTCCATAATAATCATGCTGATACCCTCCATTTCTTTTCTACATACAATATTATAACCGACTTTGCTATATAGATGCAAAGTATTGGGTGTCTCTTCACCCGTAAAAAGAGAAAACTTATGACAGTGGGGAAATAATCGTTCTATTTCAGTCATAAGTTCTCTACCTATACCTTTATTCTGAAAATCGGGATGCACTATCAATTTACCAATATGACATACTCTATTTTCATCCATACGTCCCCTGACAGAACCTACAATCTGTTCATCATCTGATACGTATTTTAGAATAATGCCTGTCTGATACTCATCACAAATCTCATCCTGATTTTGCAACAAAGGGGGAAGATCGAATTTATTCATTCGTTCGGCCACCACCATAAAAGATTTCTTTTGCAAAGATAAAATGTTTACCAAATCATTTTCTTCAGCTTGCATGATATTAGTATGACTCATAATATTACAAATATACACTTTTCTAAAAACTAACAGAAGCATTGCATCCACTTTTTAGGAAATAATATATTAAGCATAAAATCCCGTTATACCCTTTCTCTTCAATCATCTTCATTCCCTCCCAAACTATTAATAGAAAATTTCTTCTTTATTAAGGATAAACTTCTTTTTGTCAAATAGAAAACTTACCTTTGTAAAAGAGTAAACTATAAATGCAAGCTTTGATTATAAAAATGAAAGCTTTGTTTTTATAAACGCAAGCTTCAATTATAAAAACAAAAGTTGCATTTATAGTTTATAATTAATCAAAAGGAACTTTACTATTAGAAGAAAGGAAGTTTGCCTCTAATACAAAAGAACTTATCTATTAATACTTTAAACAATAGATGATATGGCAAGATATATCATAGAGGAGATGCCCGATCTTCAGAAAACAGGCAAAAGAATTACTTATCCTAAATTTGCGCGGATAGATAATACAAGCATAAAAGAGTTGGCGCAACGAGTTGGCGACGTCAGTGGATTCAGTGCAGGAGACATAGAAGGCGTACTACTTCAGACCGCCATTGAAATGGCGCATTTGATGGCAGAAGGGCGCTCGGTAAAGATAGACGGAATAGGAACGTTTACTCCCTCTCTTACTTTAGGCAGAGACAAGGAGCGGGAAGATCCAGAAGAAGGGGGGAGTCATCGCAACGCACAAAGTATTTTTATAGGAGGTGTAAATTTCCGGGTAGACCGAGAAATGGTGAGAAATATCAGCGAAAGATGCCAACTGGAAAGAGCACCCTGGAAAAAGCAACGATCCTCTAATAAATTCACATCGGAACAACGACTGGCATTAGCTCTAAAGTATCTGGATGAACATCCCTTCCTGACCGTTTGGGAATATCGCAAACTAACAGGATTGTTGCAAACAGCAGCAACCAACGAACTAAGACAGTGGGGACATCAACCGGATTCTGGAATAGAAATCACAGGAAGAGGAGCACACAGGGTATATATAAAGAAAAAATAGTCGAACGAAGAGGATAACAGTATGAGAAATAC
>OGED01001181.1_pt1 | contig 9595 bp, 9 predicted proteins | sample 1570581 | NCBI WGS metagenome assembly OGED01 (sample SAMEA2582135, study PRJEB24529) | metagenome | biome: Human gut stool | place: China | collected 2011 | reverse complement strand
AGATGGCAGCATGGCATAATGAAACCCTTTGGATGGTCCGTGCCAAAAGGGACAAGATGAGCAAGGAAGTTCCCGAATGGGAAGAGTTGCGCAACAAGGCTTGCGAGTTGAAACTATACTCCAACAGCCACCTCGAAGAACTTCTGCTGGAGTTTGAGAAGAATGCTACCGCCAACGGCGCCATCGTACATTGGGCAAAAGATGCCGATGAATACTGCGCCATCGTCTACGAGATACTGAATGAGCATAACGTCCACCATTTCATCAAAAGCAAATCCATGCTCGCCGAAGAGTGTGGATTGAATCCTTTCCTGATGGAGCGGGGCATCGATGTTGTAGAGTCCGATTTGGGCGAACGCATCCTGCAACTGATGCATCTCGAACCGAGCCACATCGTACTGCCCGCCATTCACATCAAACGGGAACAGGTAGGCGAACTTTTCGAAAAGGAGATGGGCACGGAAAAGGGAAACTTTGACCCTACCTACCTGACTCATGCCGCACGTAAGAACCTGCGCCATCTCTTCCTCAATGCCGAAGCCGCCATGACAGGCGCCAACTTTGCCGTCGCTTCAACCGGTGATATTGTGGTCTGCACCAATGAAGGAAATGCCGATATGGGTACTTCCTACCCGAAACTGAACATTGCCGCTTTTGGTATGGAAAAGATCGTCCCGGATCTGGACGCATTGGGTGTGTTCACCCGATTACTCGCCCGTTCGGCCACCGGACAACCGGTGACAACATATACCTCTCATTACCGCCGTCCCCGCGAAGGCGGTGAATATCATATTATCATCGTAGACAACGGCCGGAGTGCCTTACTATCCAAGCCCGACCATATCAAGACATTGAACTGTATTCGTTGTGGTGCGTGCATGAATACCTGTCCGGTGTACCGCCGCAGTGGAGGTTACTCTTATACATACTTCATCCCCGGACCTATTGGCATCAACTTGGGTATGGCTCACGCTCCGGAGAAGTATTTTGATAATCTTTCGGCGTGTTCTCTGTGTATGTCCTGTTCCGATGTCTGTCCGGTGAAAGTAGATTTGGCCGAACAAATTTACAAATGGCGTCAGGATTTGGACGGACTGGGGAAAGCCAATACGGGAAAGAAGATCATGTCCGGTGGTATGAAATTCCTGATGGAACGTCCGGCATTGTTCAACGCAGCCTTGTGGGCAGCCCCGGTGGTAAATGGCCTGCCTCGTTTCATGAAATACAACGATCTCGACGATTGGGGAAAGGGGCGTGAACTGCCGGAATTTGCCAGCGAGTCGTTCAATGAAATGTGGAAGAAAAACAAAGTACAGGGAAAGGAGGAATCCAAATGAGCAGCAGAGAAGATATATTAGCCAGCATCCGCCAGCATACGCAGACGCGTTATGATAAACCGGATATTGCGGATATGAAACGATTGTCATATCCTGACAAGATAGAACAGTTCTGTGCAATCAGCCGTGCGGTGGGTGGTACGGCAGTTGTATTGGGTGAAGGGGAAGATGTGAATGCGGTCATACGCCGGACTTATCCGGACGCCATGCGCATTGCTTCTGTATTGCCGGATATTTCCTGTGCTACGTTCAATCCCGATAATCTGGATGATCCGAAAGAGTTGGACGGCACAGATGTTGCCGTAGTGAAAGGAGAAATCGGAGTGGCCGAAAACGGAGCCATCTGGATACCGCAGACGGTGAAATATAAAGCAATCTATTTTATCTCGGAGAAGTTGGTTATTCTGCTCGACCGGAATAAAATCGTGGATACCATGTATGATGCTTATCGGGAGTTGGATGGACAGGAATATCAATTTGGAACATTCATCTCCGGTCCTTCAAAGACTGCTGACATTGAGCAGGCGTTGGTGATGGGAGCACATGGGGCACGGGACGTATTAGTGATATTAATCTAACGTTTCCTGTTTATTATTCTAAAATAAATTTGGTTTCAAAACAATGGAGCTTTATTTTTGTTGGTCAAACAAAATAGAGACTCCGTAAATAGAAAAACAGAGGCTCTATTGGTAGGAAGTAGAGCCTCTGTTCGGTATAAACAGAACTTCTGTTTATTGTAAATAGAGTCTCTGTTCCGGTTCGTTCATAGAAGAGTAGTCAAATGTTTAAATTTAAATGATATGTATGCCAATAAAGTAAAGAAAATAGCCGCCGTTCATGACCTTTCGGGAATGGGGCGCGTATCTCTCACTGTCGTTATTCCTATTCTTTCATCCATGGGCTTTCAGGTTTGTCCGCTTCCTACAGCTGTATTATCCAACCATACGCAATATCCCGGTTTCTCCTTCCTCGACCTGACGGATGAAATGCCGAAGATTATCGCCCAGTGGAAGAAACTGGAGGTACAGTTTGACGCTATCTACACCGGATATCTGGGCTCTCCGAAACAGATTCAGATTGTTTCTGATTTTATCAAAGACTTTCGTCAGCCGGATAGCCTGATAGTTGCCGATCCGGTGTTGGGAGATAACGGCCGGCTGTACACTAACTTTGATATGGAGATGGTGAAAGAAATGCGCCACCTGATAACCAAAGCAGATGTGATTACTCCCAATCTGACGGAATTATTTTATTTATTGGATGAACCCTATAAAGCAGACAACACGGATGAAGAGCTGAAAGAATATCTTCGTCTTTTGTCCGATAAAGGTCCGCAAGTGGTTATCATAACCAGTGTCCCCGTGCATGATGAACCCCATAAAACGTCTGTCTACGCTTATAACCGTCAGGGAAACCGCTACTGGAAAGTGACCTGCCCTTATCTGCCTGCACATTATCCCGGCACGGGCGATACTTTTACCAGTGTCATCACCGGCTCTTTGATGCAGGGAGACAGTCTGCCGATGGCATTGGACCGTGCCACACAGTTTATCCTGCAAGGTATTCGTGCCACTTTCGGGTATGAATATGATAACCGTGAGGGTATTCTATTGGAGAAAGTGCTTCATAATTTGGATATGCCAATACAGATGGCTAGTTATGAATTAATATAAAAGATAAAGAGTCTCCACAGATAAGAAAAAAAGTCACACTGTAAAGATAAAGAATAGGGGGCAACTCCTTTAACATTTACAAGCTTTTGTGTTTCAAATATTTCCATTAATTTTACCGGCATTAAAAAATGGAATAATTATAATCTGACTAATGACTCAAACACTAAAAACGTCCGAACGTCTTGGAGTAGTAGATGCTCTGCGCGGATTTGCCCTTTTGGCAATTGTATTATTACATAATCTGGAGCATTATAATCTGTTCTTAGTACCGGAGAATGTGCCTGCATGGTTACAAACGATTGATAAATATGCATGGGACATCCTGTTTTTCCTGTTTGCGGGAAAGGCGTATGCTACTTTCTCTTTGTTGTTTGGTTTTAGTTTTTACATTCAGTTTCATAACGCGGAGAAGCGTGGTATAGACTTCCGCGGACGATTTGCCTGGCGGATGTGTTTGCTTTTCCTGTTTGCGCAGTTGCATGCCCTGTTCTATAACGGGGATATTCTTTTACTCTATGCGGTAGTGGGTTTTGCATTGATACCCGTGTGCAAGCTAAAGGACAAAACGGTCTTTTGGATTGCCCTGATTCTGCTTCTTCAGCCTTATGAGTGGGGACGTGCCATTTATGCGATGATAAATCCCGACTACGTAGTAGCAACCGGTCATTATATGCCTTATGCCATGCGTGCGCAGGAGGCAACTGCCAATGGGAATTTCTTCGAAGTACTCTGTTCCAACATCTCCGACGGACAATTATACAGCAATATCTGGCAAGTAGAAAATGGTCGTTTGTTTCAGACGGCTGCTCTGTTCATGTTCGGAATGTTGCTGGGGCGCCGGAAATATTTAATAAAGAGCGAAGAGTCCGTACGCTTTTGGAAGAAGATGTTGAAAGGTGCTGTCTTCGCATTCATTCCTCTCTATTGCCTGAAAACTTTTGTGCCGGACTTACTCACCAATCCATCCGTACAAATTCCTTATAAAATAGCAGTTCCATCCTATGCCAATTTTGCGTTTATGATTATCTTGGTTTCTATCTTCACCTTGCTTTGGTTTAAGAAAGAGAAAGGATATGGCTGGCAAAGTCTGTTGATTCCTTACGGGCGTATGAGCCTGACAAACTACATCTCTCAATCTATCATGGGAGTTATTATCTATTATGGATTTGGATTAGCTATGTACAAATATGCCGGAGCAACGGCAAGCCTGCTTATCGCACTGCTTATCTTCACTGTTCAGCTGATATTCAGCCGTTGGTGGCTTGCCCGTCATAAACAGGGACCACTTGAATTTTTATGGCGTAAGGGTACTTGGATTTAGTGACTTACCACTATTCGAATTTGACAGTTACTTCTACTAGTTTGTTGCCGTAAATCCAGTCCGGCCCCTCCTGAATCAGGCGGATTGCTTCTTTATCGGCAGACTCGCAAAGGCTCTCTTTTACTTTGATGTAGAAGGGACGCCCTTCCTTGTTAATAAGGAAAGTTAATACAACCTTCCCTTTCACTTGTGCACACTTTTCATCTGTCGGACGAACGAGATGCTCTTTCAGGTATTTCTGATAGCTACGTTTACCGATGACAGGTTGCAAAGTGATCTCTTTCTCTGTCTGTTCTTTAACCTTCGCATCGCTTCCGAGGGTTGTTGACTTCTTATTTTTCTTAGCGCCATATCCCACTACCACCACTTCGTTAAGTGCCTGTTTGTTTTCGTTCATGGCAATGAGCATCGTCCGGCTGGTATCTACCTGGATTTCTACCGGATCATATCCGATATATTCCGCTGTCAATCGTTTCTTATCATCCTTTTTGACTAACGAAAATTCTCCATTCATATTTGTGATGGTTCCGATATTCGTTCCTTTATATGTCACACTGGCTCCGATAAGCGGTTCTCCTTTTCCGTCGGTCACTCTCCCTTTAATCATGTTATTTTGAGGAAGGATAGTCGCTACCTTAGCCAACTTCATTTTCTTATCAGATTCAGATTCGAAAGTATCTATCGTTGCTACTACTTCTTGCAATGCAGCAGTCTCTTCCGAGACTTCTTCCATCATCGGCACAGCTGCCACAGGCGCACCTTGTGGTTGCGAAGTCGTTTGGATTTCGGCAATCATATCTTTCTTATCCGCTTGTCTCGCAGTAATTTCGGAAATAGGAGTGGAATCCGTTTTTACCTTTGTAGTAGCTAATGCGATTTCCTTTTGCGGAGTTGCGGGAACTGTTGGAGTGGCAGGAATTGCCGGAGTTGGTGGAGCTGCGGGTTCAGCCAACTTTATGGAAACACTCTCTTCCGCAATGAACACTTCATCTGTCATGCTCTTTTTCAGGAACAGGAAATAACTGCTGATACCGAATCCGATAATCAGACACGCAGCGATGCTCCAGGTGATAGCATAAGTGCTCTTTTTCTTTGCCGAATGAGCAGAAACCTGCATCCGCAGTTTCTCGATCCGTTGTTCGTGATTTCCCTCCACCTGGTTATATCCATCCATAGCATCGGCCAGGAAAGGGTCCTGCATCGACTCTTTTTCCAGCCGGTGTGCCTCTTTTCCTTTGCGGAGTCCTCGTATGTAGTCCAATAGTTTCATAGGGCTTGTTTCTTAATACAAATTTTTAAGTTTCGCTTTCCGTTTTGGATATAGCTTTTCACATTGTTCAGAGTAAATCCGGTCTGTTCCACAATGTCGGCATACGACATTTCCTCTAAAAAGAAACGCGTAATGCTAGTCCGTTGTTCTTCGGGCAACTTTTCGAGACAGTGATGTAATGCCTTCAGTTGTTCCTCCGAACTTTCCTCTTCACTTAATAGATGCAGAAATTCGTCGGATTCCATAACATTAACGGTATAATCTAACGTAATTTCCTTATTTTCCTTTCGTAAAAGTTGCAGGCAATGATTCTTTGCCACCCGGTAGAGCCATGGCTTGAACACTTTTATCTCATAATTTCCCAGTTTAGGCAATAAATCTTCAAACAACTGCATGACCGCCTCCTGTGCCCGGTCTTCATCATGCAGGTATTTCAGGCAAAGTCCGTATAGTAACGGGATATATCGGTTATATAATTCACCGAAATATTCCGTATCGCCGGACTTCGTGTAATGTATTAGTAATTCCTCGTCCGATAGTTTTGATATTTTTCTTTTGAAAAACAACATCTATTCCTCTTCTTCGTCAATAATGAGTTGATATTTTTCTTTCATTGCTTCAAAATCACCTGTAATCTGATCTAATATTTCATGCGTATCCGTACTCTTTACCAATGCGGGCATACCGTAATAGATAGATGCTTTATATGGCAACAGTATCATTTTTCCTTTGGGCAGAGAACGTCCCATACCGGTCATGAATACGGGAATATATTTCACTTCGGGTCGCAGAGACAGGATGCGGGCTATGCCGGATTTAATTTTTCCCATCTGTTCCGGCTTTCCTCTGGTTCCTTCCGGAAAAAGAATCAGTGAATATCCGGCGTCGATGGCTTCAAGCATCTTACGGATCGGATCATGCTCCGAATCTTTTTCTCCTTTTCTTCTGATTAGCAGTGTGTTGATGAAAAAGTTGCTGATGGAAGCCTGAAAGCGGGTTTTCCCGAAATAATCTTCTGCTGCTACGGGTTTGACTTTCCATAAAAGTCCTCCGGGCAGGGAAGATAACAAGCTTAGGGTGTCCAGATGGCTGTTATGGTTGGCAAGGATGATGAATTGCTTTTCCTTTTTGAGGAACTGGCAATCGGTGAACTGAACTCCTACAACCAATTTCAGGAACCATTGGAATACACCTTTATATATAATCTGCATGGCAGCAGCTTGCATGAATCTTTTTTCCATTCTCTCCGTTTAATATGCAATGTAATAAACTAAATGAAAAAATACAGGAGCCGTGTAGGCCAGAGAATCTATCCGGTCGAATACTCCTCCATGACCGGGAATACTGTTCCCCATGTCCTTAATTCCTTTATCTCTCTTGATGGCGGAGATGACTACGTCTCCCGAGAATCCGGCAATCGCAACGAGAGCACTTACCAGGATAACGTTGGGAGCGGAGAGGGGAGTCAGGAAACCGAGGAAGTAACCAATGACGGTAGTACTGATTACACCGCCCAGAAATCCTTCCCACGTTTTGTTCGGACTTACTTTCGGGAGTATCTTATGTCGTCCGAGAAGTTTGCCCCAGATAAATTGCATAACATCGTTGATTTCCGTAAGGAATACAAGGAATAATAGCAGACCTCGTCCTCCTGCATTGAATCCCGGAAGTTCGGGAAGCGACAGGAGATAAGCGAGGTGGCTGATACCGAATACTGAAAGCATCAGAATCCACTGCAACAGAGCCATCGACTTGGTAATTCCGTGGGTGTCTCCCTTTAAAACAAGTCGTAAGGGCAATACGAGAAACATAACTACCGGAATGAAGATGATGAATGCTCCATACCAGGCAAGGTAAGCCAGATAATATTGAATGGGGATAGACAGTATGCCCCAAAACAGTGCTCCGCGATCTGCCTCTCTGAATCCCAACACCGAATACAGTTCTCTGAAAGCGATGAAAGAGAGAAAGGCAAGGAAGAAGTAAGAAATGTTATAGCTGATAAATACAGCGCCGATAAACATGCCCGCCATGATCCACCATGAACGCGTGCGGGCGGAGAGTTCGCTGATATTTGTTTTTGGAGAGATCTTCTTTACGAGAAAAAGAATAAGGCTTGCCGTAACAAGCAGTCCGATGATGAGCGAAATGACGATAATCAATTCATCGCTTAGCGTAGGAAATATGATATCCAGTAGTTCTTTCATTTTATTTCATTGTTTGTTGTGTGTGACATGAGGTACAGACGGTGTATCAGTGTTGCGACAAGGCCGACGTTGATTATTATCAGAGCTATGAGACATACCATCCGGTCGTATCCTGCGTGAATGGTGCAGGTGGCTACTACAAAGGCAAGCGTGAGCAATGCCATGCGGTGTTGCTTGGCCATCGGACCGTTAAAGAAATGCTGGTGCGTTTTGTAGGCTCCTATCCAGCGGAAATAAGCTGTCATAACGGCAAGAAGGGCCGCTAGCCATCCCAGTTCAATACCGAATCCACCTGCTATATATCCGATGGGAATGATGAACAAAGCATCAGCAAAGCGGTCGGGCATATCATTGTAGAGATCTCCGTTGGCACTTTTCTTCCCTCCTTCAATAGCTACCATCCCATCGAACAGGTTGCAGAGTAACCGCGACTGCATGCAAACGATGAACAGAATGTAGGCTACATACTTGTTAAAACCGGGATCAATGACTGTGCCGATCAACAGAAGGCACCCCACCATAGCGAAGAATACGCTCATCATGGAAATTTGATTGGGAGTGACACCCCAACGAGTTAGTTTGCGGGCAATAATAGTAGCCCAGGCCGTGTTTCGTGAGGCTATTTCCCGCCTTCCGTCGACTTCGTTTTTCATATTTATAATATGTTTATGATTGGCAAATATACACATCATCTTAAGAGTTGCAAAGGAATGAGTGAGAATTTTGAAATGACTCTTTTTTCTGCCGGATAAAAAAAAGTTCAGGCAATTTATGGAATCTGTGTGAAATGTGCATCTCTATAATAAAAGCGAACTAATAGTAACATTTTAAAATAAGAAGTTATGAAAACAAATCAATTCAGAGCGATGATGCTCGTACTGCTAATGGCGGTTATTTCTTTAGGTAGGATGAATGCGCAAGTTATTACTGTGTCGGGTACGGTGACGGATGCAAAGGATGGAAATCCGCTTGTAGGTTGTTCGGTACAGATCAAGGGTACTTCGAAAGGTGCAATAACGAATATGAAGGGCCAGTATACAATTCAGGCCAAGAAGGGGGAGACGTTGTTGTTTCAGTATATCGGGTATAAGCAAGAGAGAAGGGTGGTGAAATCGGCTACGCTGGATGTGAAGATGAAAGCTGATGATGTGGTATTGGAAGAATGTGTAGTGGTAGGATACGGGCATGAGCTAAAGGCTACTAAATCGGTGTCTGCTGCTTATATGGCGGTATGTCCGACACCGGGAATCATGTATGATGCTGTAAATGCGGAAGAATACGGGCAGATTCAGGAGAATGGATTTAAGAGTGTGTCGGATGCTCCGCTTTCTACTTTCTCTATTGATGTAGATGCTGCTTCTTATAGTAATATGCGTCGTTTTATCAATAAAGGTGAATTGCCTCCTGTAGATGCTATCCGTACGGAAGAATTAGTGAACTACTTTTCCTATGATTATCCGAAACCGACAGGAAGTGATCCTGTGAAAATCACGATGGAAGCCGGAGCATGTCCCTGGAATGCGGATCACCGTCTTGTGCGTATCGGCTTGAAAGCTAGAGAAATTCCGACGGATAATTTGTCTGCATCTAACCTGGTGTTTCTGATTGACGTCTCCGGCTCTATGTGGGGAGCCAACCGGTTGGATTTGGTGAAATCATCTCTCAAATTGTTGGTAAACAACTTACGGGATAAAGATAAAGTAGCTATCGTGACTTATGCAGGCAGTGCCGGTGTGAAACTGGAGGCCACTCCGGGTAGTGACAAACAGAAGATTCGTGAAGCGATA
>OGED01001166.1_pt1 | contig 9675 bp, 6 predicted proteins | sample 1570581 | NCBI WGS metagenome assembly OGED01 (sample SAMEA2582135, study PRJEB24529) | metagenome | biome: Human gut stool | place: China | collected 2011 | reverse complement strand
ACGAAAGTAATTTCAGGTATATGAATGTATGGTTTGATAAGGAAAAAATGGAATCAATCCTGAAAAACATAATCTCGAACGCCTTGAAGTACACTCCGGAAAACGGTAATGTACAGATTTTCGTGTCCGACAATACAGACTCGTGGAGCGTCGAAGTTAGGGATACAGGAATCGGAATTCCGGCCAGCGAACAGAAAAAACTGTTCAAGCTGCATTTCCGTGGCAGCAATGCAATCAACTCCAAAGTGACGGGTAGCGGGATCGGACTGATGCTTGTTTGGAAATTAGTGCGGCTGCATAAAGGTAAGATTAATTTGTCGAGTGTGGAAAATCAAGGTTCGGTTATCAAGGTATCTTTCCCGAAAGACAGCAAGCGTTTCCGTAAGGCACATCTGGCAACACTGAGCAAACAACGTCAGGAAAACAGAACCCTAAGCAATGTACCTGCTCCCTCACCCGAAATATACGAAAACGCACATAAGAAGTTGAACGGCGAACACCGGCGGATTCTGATTGTGGAGGATAACGATGAATTACGCAACTATCTGTTGCAGACATTATCAGAAGAATATACTGTACAAACGTGTTCCAACGGAAAAGAAGCGTTGACGATCATCCCCGAATACAAACCGGAGTTGGTTATCTCTGATATTATGATGCCGGAAATGCGGGGAGACGAATTATGCAAGGAACTCAAAAACAACATAGAGACATCGCACATTCCGGTTATCCTGCTGACAGCTCTGAATAATGAGAAAGATATCTTGTCCGGACTTAAAATCGGTGCCGACGAATACATCTTGAAACCGTTTAATATAGGTATATTAAAAGCGACTGTCGACAATCTGCTGACTAACCGTGCTCTTTTGCGCAGTAAGTATGCCAATCTGGAGCTGGATGATGAGGAAGAAGATGACGAATGCATCAACTGCTCACAGGACATTGACTGGAAGTTTATTGCCAACGTCAAAAAGCATATAAAAGACAATATAGATAACCCGGCCCTTACCGTAGATGTACTTTGCAACCTGGTAGGCATGAGCCGTACAAGTTTCTACAACAAACTCAGGGCATTGACCGACCAGGCTCCGGGAGATTATATCCGTCTGATCCGGTTGAAGTATGCCGTGCAGTTGTTGAAAGAGAACACACATAGCATAACAGAAATAGCAGAAATGACAGGATTCAGTGATGCGAAATACTTCCGTGAAGTATTCAAGAAGCATTTTAACGTAAGTCCCAGCCAATACGGCAAAGAAAAGAGAACAAACAAGAAAGGAGGAGAAAAGAAAGAATGAACATCTATCTCGAATCATTTGGAATTTTTTTTAAAATAGGCGCCTTTACTATCGGAGGAGGGTACGCAATGGTGCCGCTTATTGAGAATGAAATTGTTACGAAGCGGAAATGGATTGCGCAGGAAGATTTTATCGACCTGCTGGCTATCTCCCAATCTGCTCCGGGCATTTTGGCAGTCAATATTTCTATCTTTATAGGATACAAGTTGCGTGGTATCCGAGGAAGTATTATCACAGCATTAGGAACAATTTTGCCTTCCTTCATCATTATATTGGCGATTGCTCTATTTTTCCATAGTTTTAAAGACAACCCGATTGTGGAACGCATCTTCAAAGGAATCCGACCAGCGGTAGTGGCACTTATTGCCGCCCCGACTTTCACAATGGGCCGGTCCGCTAAAATCAACCGCCACAACCTGTGGATTCCTGTTGTTTCGGCACTACTGATATGGCTTCTTGGCTTTGACTGGAGTTCAGACGTGTGCTCTTCCGATCTTCTATCTTCAGTTATTCTATACGTTTTTTAAGATCGGGCTCTTTGGATTTGGAGGAGGTTATGCGATGCTCTCCATGATTCAAGGGGAAGTAGTAACCCGTTATGGTTGGGTGAGCTCGCAGGAGTTCACGGATATTGTTGCAATCAGCCAAATGACACCGGGACCTATCGGGATTAATGCGGCTACGTACGTCGGATTCACCTCTACGGGGAGTGTCGTGGGATCGGTCATTGCTACCTTTGCTGTAGTCCTCCCCTCCTTCATCTTGATGCTGACCATTAGCAAATTCTTCCTGAAATATCAGAAACATCCGGTAGTAGAATCCATATTTAGCGGACTGCGTCCCGCAGTTGTCGGCCTGTTGGCTTCCGCCGCACTGGTATTGATGAATGTAGAAAATTTCGGTTCACCGACAACTGACACTTACTCATTCGTTATCAGTATTATCATCTTTCTAGTCGCTTTCATCGGAACCAGAAAATATAAAGCTAATCCTATATTAATGATTATAGCCTGCGGCATTGCAGGATTATTGCTTTATTAATTGCTGGGGTGGTAGGCGGATACACAATATTGAAAATAAACGACTTATGTATTTTCCTACCACCTCCCCCTACGGGGACTCCTCCTTCCCGAAGGAGGAGAATTGAAGATACTACTGAATTGTTAGTCAGCCTCTTTTTCTATTCTTCACTTATTACAGTTTTACTTTTATCACAGTTTTACTTTCTTGCTAACCGACTTCGATTCATTATGAAGACGGTCTAACGCAGTCACCACATAGCGGTACTTTGTTTTTCCTGTTTCGTATGGAAGTTTGTAGAAAGGATTACGGGTGATAGCAACAATATGTGAAGGGTCGTCAAGATTCACCTTTTCTTTTCTGCCAAAACGATAGACCACATATTGCACAGCCTTATCCATTTCCGTTTCAGCTTTCGGAGCAGTCCAGAAAAGCACATAGCCGTCTTCAGTCCATATTTTCTTCATCTTGCGCACCTTGTCCGGAGCCTTATCATCCATAAAGTCGAATACGGGGATTAATGCCGGATATTTGTGATATTCCGAAACCAGCGCATCGCGATATCTTCCCTGATTTTCAACAACAGCTGCCGCATACCATTGACAACTACCGCCAATCGTCTGGTAAGCACGCTGTAAAGCCATTTTCCGGGGAAGCTGATTCATAGAAGGATTCTGCGGGTCAGCGTGCTGAATCGTATTTGTCACTGACTGGCCGATAAATAACGGACGGTTCTCCGAATGCGTAGCCCACCACTTCACCAATGTCTCATAGTCGGCCGCCTTATGACCGATTTCCCAGTAAATCTGCGGAATATTATAATCAATCCAGCCTTCACGCGCCCAGAGCAGAACATCAGCATACAGATCGTCATAATTCTGCAAGCCATTGGTATTACTTCCCAACGGGTCACTTTTCTGATTACGATAGATTCCGAACGGACTGATTCCGAACTTTACCCACGGCTTCACCCCCCGAATGGTTTCGTGCAATTTCTTAATCAACACATTCACATTACTACGTCTCCAGTCCGCCTTGTTAGTAAAGCCTCCGCCATAACGGGCAAAACTTGCGTTATCGGGAAAATCGACTCCCTTAATAGGATAAGGATAGAAATAGTCATCCATGTGGATAGCGTCCACATCATAGCGGGACACAATATCCGTCACGATCTTACAGATATATTCACGACTCTCGGGAAGTGCCGGGTCGAAGTACAATTGGTCTCCATAAGTAACAAACCATTCCGGATGCTGATTATATATATGTTCCGGCGCCAACTGGTTCTTCAGGGAGGTTTTCACCCGATAAGGATTAATCCAGGCATGAAACTCCATATTCCGTTTCCGGCATTCCTCAATCATAAACTGCATCGGGTCCCACATAGGCGAAGGCATTTGTCCTTGTGTCCCTGTCAGAAAACGGCTCCACGGTTCATGTTGCGAAGCATACAACGCATCCGCTTCGGGACGCACTTGAAAGATAATCGCATTAATACCTGCCCCTTGAAGCGAGTTCAACTGGCTAATCAGTGTTTGTTTCAGTCGTTCTGTGGGAACACCGCGAAACTGTCCGTTGACAGCCTGTATCCATGCAGCACGAAACTCACGTTTGGGATATTTGTCGCCCGTCGGCACCTGTGCCCTCACTCCCACAGCCAGAAGAAGAGCCAAAAGTAAAAGATAGTTTTTCAGCTTCATAATATTCTTAAATCGTAATAATGTGACGCAAAGATAATACAAACTCCCGATAAATTCGCTAACTTTGCCGACTACCATAAAAAAGGAGTATTTTATGTCAGAAAACAACTATATTTCGATCAAAGGCGCACGCGTCAACAACCTAAAAAACATCGATGTAGATATTCCCCGCAACAAGCTTGTTGTCATCACCGGATTATCGGGTTCGGGAAAATCATCTCTTGCTTTTGATACGCTCTACGCAGAAGGACAACGCCGCTACGTGGAAAGTTTAAGCAGCTATGCGCGCCAGTTTCTGGGGCGAATGAGCAAACCGGAATGTGACTTTATCAAAGGGATTCCTCCCGCCATTGCTATCGAACAAAAAGTGAACAGCCGCAATCCCCGTTCTACTGTGGGCACCTCGACTGAAATTTACGAATATCTACGCCTGTTATATTCACGGGTAGGGAAAACATATAGCCCCATCAGCGGACAAGAAGTAAAGAAGCACTCTACAGAAGACATTGTCAACTGCATGCTCTCATACCCGGAAGGTACAAGATATACGGTACTGACACCCATCCGCCTGCGTGAAGACCGCACCTTGCAACAGCAACTGGAGATAGACCTGAAACAAGGGTTCAACCGTATCGAAGTGAACGGTGAGATGAAGCGTATTGATGAATATACGCCTGTGGCAGGTGATGAAGTATATCTACTGGTGGACCGTATGGCTGTTGCCAACAGCAAAGACGCCATCAGCCGGCTGACTGATTCTGCCGAAACAGCCATGTATGAAGGTGACGGAACCTGTATGCTGCGTTTTTATCTATCGGACGGAACCACAAAGTTACATACTTTCAGTACTAAATTCGAAGCAGACGGTATCATCTTTGAAGAGCCAAATGACCAGATGTTTTCATTCAACTCTCCTATCGGTGCTTGTCCCGTATGTGAAGGATTCGGTAAAGTGATCGGTATTGATGAGCACTTAGTTGTTCCGGATCGTTCCTTATCCGTATATGAAGGTGCTATCGTATGCTGGCGCGGTGAAAAGATGGGTGAATGGAAAGAAGAACTGATTCACAATGCGGAGAAATTCGACTTCCCGATTTTCACTCCTTATTATAAGTTGACAGATGCACAACGCCGTTTACTTTGGGAAGGCAATCAATATTTCCATGGCATCAATGATTTCTTCAAGATGCTGGAAGAGAATCAATATAAGATACAATATCGGGTAATGCTGGCACGTTACCGCGGAAAGACACTTTGCCCGAAATGCCACGGCACTCGCCTGAAACCGGAAGCCGGATATGTCCGGGTGGGTGGAAAAAACATTTCCGAACTGGTAGATTTGCCTATCACAGAGCTGAAGGAATTCTTCGATCATTTGGAACTGGACGAGCACGACAGCAACGTATCCCGACGTATCCTGGTTGAAATAAATAGCCGGATTCGTTTTCTAATTGATGTAGGTTTGGGCTATCTGACTTTGAACCGGCTTAGTAATTCTTTATCGGGTGGAGAAAGTCAGCGTATCAATCTGGCAACTTCACTGGGAAGTAGCCTTGTTGGTAGCCTTTATATTCTCGACGAGCCAAGTATCGGACTGCATAGTCGTGATACGGACCGTCTGCTCCATGTGTTGCGTAAACTGCAACAATTAGGAAATACGGTAGTAGTGGTAGAGCACGACGAAGAGATCATCCGTGCTGCAGATTACATTATTGATATAGGTCCTAATGCAGGACGTCTGGGGGGAGAGGTTGTTTACCAAGGCGATATGAAGGATTTGAAGAAAGGAAGCAACAGCTACACGGTACGTTATCTTTTGGGAGAAGATGAAATTCCCGTTCCGGAGCATCGTCGGCCGTGGAATAATTATATAGAATTGAAAGGCGCACGTGAGAATAACCTGAAAGGAGTAAACGTACGTATCCCACTTAATGTGATGACAGTCGTTACCGGTGTTTCCGGTTCCGGAAAGAGTACATTGGTGAGAGACATTTTCTTCCGGGCATTGAAACGTGAATTGGATGAATGCAGTGACCGTCCGGGAGAGTTCTCCTCAATCGGAGGAAGTTTGCGCGACCTGCGGAATGTAGAATTTGTAGACCAGAACCCTATTGGTAAATCATCACGTTCTAATCCGGTGACTTACATCAAAGCCTACGACGAAATTCGTAAACTGTGGTCTGAACAACCGCTAGCTAAACAAATGGGGTATACTCCCGGATTCTTCAGTTTCAACAGTGAAGGCGGACGTTGCGAAGAATGTAAGGGGGAAGGAACCATCACCGTAGAAATGCAATTTATGGCAGACTTAGTGTTGGAGTGTGAATCTTGTCACGGAAAACGGTTCAAGTCTGATACGCTGGAAGTGAAATTCAACGATAAAAGCATCTACGATGTGTTGGAGATGACCGTCAATCAGGCGGTTGAGTTCTTTAACGAACATGGACAAAAGAAAATTGTGAAGAAGTTACTTCCTTTGCAGGATGTAGGACTGGGATATATTAAATTAGGACAGTCGTCTTCCACTCTTTCCGGTGGTGAAAACCAACGTGTCAAACTAGCATTCTATTTGAGCCAGGAGAAAGCCGACCCGACGATGTTTATCTTTGACGAGCCGACTACCGGACTTCATTTCCATGATATTCGCAAACTTCTGGATGCTTTCGACGCACTGATTCGCCGGGGACACAGTATCGTTATCATTGAACATAATATGGATGTCATCAAATGTGCCGATTATGTAATCGATCTCGGACCGGAAGGTGGAGATAAGGGTGGAAACATTGTAGCAGTGGGCACTCCGGAAGAGGTTGCAGCTTGTGGAGCAAGCTATACCGGACAGTTCCTGAAAGAAAAACTGGGATAGAATAATAAACTTTCCAAGATTTGTTATATCTCCACACATACGTAAGGTCTTTGTACTTCCTGCTTTTTGCAAGAATGTTCAAAGCCTTACGTCTATTACCTCATATTCGAATTAATTCTCCTACGTCTTGATAAAACTAACATAACACTCAATCAAACCAATAAATTATTCGCAAGTCGCCCACATCTTGATATATTTTATCACCTTCTTACACTAAAAACATAAAACATGGATGTTAAAATAGCAAAAGAGATGCAGTCTTTTTAGCTTTTGCATATCATGTCTAAAATGGAGTGTCGCATAGAATATAAAAACACATGAATAAGAAGGAACTTATAGAGTTATGTAAAAAAGGAGACAAGCAAGCTTTAAGTTGGCTCTACCAAGCCTACGCTGATAAGATGACCAAAATCTGTTTGCATTATGTTACTGACAAACAAATAGCACAAGACCTTCTGCATGACGGCTTTATTATCATCTTCGCATCTATAGATTCCCTACATTCTCCCGAAAAGCTGGAACACTGGATGGGAACGATAATGAAAAATATATCTTTAAGATACATAAAACAGCGCAATTTGATGGCCACAATTTCTTTAGAAGAAATAGGCGAAAATGAAAATCCCATTGACACATTTCCCTTTAATGATTTTCCGTCTTACAAAGCGATACTTAGCATGATAGAGTCACTTCCGGAAGGCTATGGCAAAGTTTTCAAATTAGCTGTATTAGAAGGACTATCTCACAAGGAAATCAGTTTGCTGTTAAATATAGCTCCTCATTCTTCCTCATCACAATTATCAAGAGCAAAAAATATGTTGCGCAAGCTCATCTCACAATACTGCATTATATTTGGATTATTTATATTATCATTTATCATCTCCATACAAATATGGCTATATACATCTAAGAAAACTATTATTACAGAACAAGGCATAACAGCTACACGGAAAGAAAAGATACAAAAAACAGAAGGTATAGTATCAAAAGATTCCACTAAAACGATTTTGAATCACGCATCTATTTCTTCCCGGCATGTACTTTCCAAATCTATAAAAAATAGTCCCAAACAAGAGGTTACTTTACAAGATAGTGTAACAGGTACAGGGGAAAAAGACAGTATTAAATCTTCTAATCATCAGATAATAGAAAAACAGGATATCAAAGAACAGAAAGGACTTTATCGTGCTTATACTTCCAAACAGTTTTCCACTGATAAAAAGAATTGGTCTTTGGCTTTATCCTATTCAGGTGGAGAAAGACAAATCAACACTCAAAAATCAAGAATCCCCAATGATATTTCATCCGAGTATCCCAAAGAGATACTGGAAAAATCATATCATCACATACCTATCACACTGGCACTTTCTCTGCGTAAAAATATAAATGAATATTGGGGTATAGAAACCGGAGTGCAATATACATACCTACGTTCTGATTTCACTATCATAAACGATTCTTATTTAGAGAAAACACAAAAGATCAGTTATATAGGAATTCCACTCAAAGGTTCTTTCAAGATATGGCAACAGCAAAAATTCTCCATATATACTTCCGCAGGATTAACTTTGGATATACCTGTAAAAGCAACTTTAGAAGAACTCACGTCAGAAAACAGGTTAATTATATCTCAAAAGAAGAGCAGGCTATATCCACATTTACAGTGGGCGGCTGATTTTGGTATAGGTATCCAGTATCATATAACACCCTCTAGCGGAAGCTGGCAAGAACCTAATTTACGCTACTACTTTAACGATGGAAGTAGATTGAATACAATCCGGGCTACCAAACCATTCAATATGACATTACCTATAGGCATCCGCCTATCTTGGTAGAAAAATTTCGATTACCATGCAGTCTTTCAGAGAATGGTTTATCATATTATAGAGAGTAACTCTAAATATATCAATCTTTATACATGAAATAATTATGCAAAAGCGTCATGAGAACCGAAATATCTATTTCAAAGAATTGTCTATAACAAGCAGGAACTATTTTATCCCATATATCGAATGCTGGCATCCAGTAGAAGCTAAAATGGATGTGTTGGAAATCGGTTGTGGCGAGGGAGGAAATTTACTTCCTTTCTCTGAAATAGGATGTAATACCGTCGGGGTTGATCTGGCTGAAAGTCGTATTAAAGACGCGAAAACCTTTTTTAATGAATCCCATACAAAGGGCGAATTTATAGCGTCAGATATATTCAACCTAAAGAAGTTGGAACAAAGTTTTGATATTATTATCTGCCATGATATATTTGAACATATCACAGAAAAAGAACTGTTCTTATCTAATTTGAACAAATATCTAAAACCACAAGGTATTGTTTTTATGTCATTCCCAGCATGGCAAATGCCATTTGGAGGTCATCAACAAATATGCCGAAACCGAATTTTGTCCCATCTACCTTTTATTCATTTATTCCCCACTTCCATATACCGATTACTTCTGAAAATCTTTAGAGCGGATGCAGACTGTATAAAAGAGTTACTTGCCATTAAAAAGACAAGTGTATCAGTAGAATTATTCGAAAGATTAATTAAAAAGACAAGCCTCAGCATACTAAACAGACAACTATGGTTCATTAATCCTCATTATAAAATCAAATTCGGACTATCTCCACATAAATTAAGTAAAATGATTTCCGACATTCCTTATCTACGGAACTTTGCAAGCACAAGCTGTTTCTACATATTAAAAGAAAAAAAATAAACTAATAATAAAATCCCCCTTAGTTTTAGCTAGCTAAAACTAAGGGGGACAATATATTAAATTCTCAATTCGTTTAAAA
>OGED01001162.1_pt1 | contig 9689 bp, 17 predicted proteins | sample 1570581 | NCBI WGS metagenome assembly OGED01 (sample SAMEA2582135, study PRJEB24529) | metagenome | biome: Human gut stool | place: China | collected 2011 | reverse complement strand
CTATTAATGAAATTTCGGCTATCACAGGCCAGAAAGCAGTGGCTACTGTTTCAAATTGCGTAAAAAGATGCCAATCGGTGTAATGGTGACATTGCGTCGTGAAAGAATGTATGAGTTCTTGGAGAAGTTGATTCGTGTGGCTTTGCCTCGTATCCGTGACTTCAAAGGTATCGAAAGCAAGTTTGACGGTCGTGGAAACTATACTTTGGGTGTTCAGGAACAGATTATCTTCCCGGAAATCAATATCGATTCGATTGATAGAATTCTTGGTATGAACATTACGTTCGTAACTACTGCTAAGACTGACGAAGAAGGTTATGCCTTGCTCAAAGAGTTTGGTCTGCCTTTTAAAAATGCTAAAAACGATTAATACAATATGGCAAAAGAATCAATGAAGGCTCGTGAAGTTAAGAGAGCCAAGATGGTAGCTAAGTATGCCGAGAAGCGTGCCGCTTTGAAGAAAATCGTGAATACAGGTGATCCCGTTGAAGCTTTTGAGGCAGCTCAGAAGTTGCAGCGGATTCCGAAGAATGCAAATCCTATTCGTTTGCACAACCGTTGTAAGTTGACGGGACGTCCGAAAGGTTATATGCGTCAATTCGGAATATCACGTATCCAATTCCGCGAGATGGCTTCAAGTGGTTTGATTCCGGGCGTAAAAAAGTCAAGCTGGTAATTTATTATTTAATATTGTCGGGAGAGTCCCGATTAATTAATTCTTATATAAAATGACAGATCCAATAGCAGATTATTTGACGCGTTTGAGAAACGCCATTCAAGCTAAACACAGAGTGGTTGAAGTTCCTGCGTCGAATTTGAAAAAGGAAATCACCAAGATCCTTTTTGAGAAGGGCTATATCTTGAACTATAAGTTCGTTGAAGATGGTCCTCAAGGTACAATCAAGGTAGCACTGAAGTACGATTCAGTGAACAAGGTCAACGCGATTAAGAAGTTGATCCGTGTATCTACACCGGGTATGCGTAAGTATACCGGTTATAAGGATATGCCGAGAGTAATTAACGGATTGGGTATTGCTATCATATCTACATCTAAAGGTGTAATGACTGACAAGGAAGCTTCTGAACTGAAGATTGGTGGTGAAGTACTTTGTTATGTATATTAATTGGAGGATATAATATGTCTAGAATAGGAAAATTACCGATTAGCATTCCTGCAGGCGTTACAGTATCTGTGAATGATGAGAATGTGGTTTCTGTAAAGGGACCGAAAGGAGAGATGAGTCAGGCTGTACATCCTTCAATCAAAGTTGAGATTGTTGATTCTGAGATTGTTTTTACCATTGATGAGCAGAATGATTCTGTGGAAATGAAGCAGAAGCAAGCTTTCCACGGTTTGTATCGTTCTTTGGTTCATAATATGGTTGTAGGTGTTTCAGAAGGTTATGTGAAGAAGTTGGAACTTGTGGGTGTGGGTTTCCGTGCCAGCAATCAGGGCAACTTGATTGAGTTTGCATTGGGGTACACGCACAATATCTTCCTTCAGTTGCCGAAAGAAATCAAAGTAGAGACAAAATCTGAGAGAAATCAGAATCCTCTTATCATATTGGAGTCTTGCGACAAGCAATTGTTGGGACAAGTTTGTGCTAAAATTCGTTCTTTCCGTATGCCTGAACCATATAAAGGAAAAGGTGTTTTGTTCGTTGGCGAGCAGATTCGTAGAAAGTCTGGTAAGTCAGCTGGTGCTAAGTAATTTTAAAACAGTAAGATTATGATAACGAAATTAGAAAGACGAATCAAAATCAAGTATAGAGTACGCAATAAGATTTCAGGTACTACTGAACGTCCGCGTATGTCAGTGTTTAGAAGTAACAAGCAAATCTATGTTCAGATAATTAACGATACGACCGGAACTACTTTGGTAGCGGCTTCTTCTTTGGGTATGGAAACGATGCCGAAGAAAGAACAAGCTGCAAAAGTAGGGGAGTTGATTGCTAAAAAGGCTTTGGAAGCAGGTATTACTACTGTTGTTTTCGATCGTAACGGTTACTTGTATCACGGTAGAGTGAAAGAAGTTGCAGACGCTGCACGTAACGGTGGACTTAAATTTTAAAGGATTATGGCAATTAATAGAGTAAAGATAAGCAGTGATATCGAATTAAAAGACAGATTGGTTGCTATCAATCGTGTTACCAAGGTAACTAAGGGTGGTAGAACGTTTACTTTCGCTGCCATTGTTGTAGTTGGTAATGGTAATGGTATCATTGGTTGGGGACTTGGTAAGGCTGGAGAAGTAACAGCAGCCATTGCCAAAGGCGTGGAAGCAGCCAAGAAGAATCTGGTGAAAGTTCCCGTTTTGAATGGTACTGTGCCTCACGAGCAGGAAGCAAAGTTCGGTGGTGCTGAAGTATTCATCAAGCCTGCATCAACCGGAACAGGTGTGGTAGCAGGTGGTGCCATGCGTGCAGTGTGCGAGAGCGTGGGTATAACGGACTGTTTGGCTAAGTCTAAGGGTTCGTCTAATCCTCACAATTTGGTGAAAGCTACGATTTTGGCCTTGGCTGAAATGCGTGATGCCAAGATGATTGCACAGAACCGTGGTGTGAATTTGGATAAAGTATTTAGAGGATAAGGAGGTTTTTATGGCAACTATAAAAGTGAAGCAAATCAAAAGTAGAATTGGTGCTCCGAAAGACCAGAAAAGAACACTTGATACTTTGGGATTGAGAAAAATCAATCAGGTAGTTGAAGTAGAAGACACTCCCTCAACTCGTGGTATGGTTCAGAAATTGCACCATCTGGTAATCGTCGTAGATTAATTATTTACTATTAAACTGATACGAAATGAAATTAAATACTTTAAAACCAGCTTGTGGTTCGGTTAAGACTCGTAAAAGAGTAGGGCGTGGTGCCGGTTCCGGTTTAGGTGGCACTTCAACCCGCGGTCACAAGGGTGCGAAGGCTAGATCTGGTTATAAGAAGAAGATCGGTTTCGAAGGTGGTCAGATGCCTTTGCAACGTCGTTTGCCGAAATTCGGTTTCAAGAACATCAATAGAGTGGAGTATAAGGCTGTAAACCTTGATGCTATCCAGGCTTTGGCTACTGCTAAGAATTTGGAAAAAATCACTTTGGCTGATATCGTAGCTGCCGGTTTGGCTTCTGCCAAGCAGTTGGTTAAGATTTTGGGTAATGGTCAGCTTACTTCTAAAGTTGATGTAGAAGCGAACGCATTCTCTAAGAGTGCAGAAGCAGCTATCAAGGCTGCCGGTGGTAACGCTACAAAACTTTGATTCGATGAAGAAGTTAATAGAAACCTTTAAGAACATATGGATGATTGAGGATCTTAGACAAAGGATCCTCATCACCATTCTGTTTATTGCAATCTATCGTTTGGGGTCGTTTGTGGTCCTGCCGGGAATTGACCCATCTCAACTGACAGCGTTGCGTACGCAGACGGAAGCTGGATTGATGTCTTTGCTGAATATGTTCTCTGGAGGTGCATTTTCTAACGCATCTATTTTTGCGTTGGGAATCATGCCTTATATTTCTGCGTCCATTGTGATACAGTTGTTAGGCATTGCGGTTCCCGCTTTTCAGAAGATGCAGCGTGAAGGTGAGAGCGGCCGGCGTAAGATGAACCAGTACACGCGTTATTTGACCATACTTATCCTGTTAGTGCAAGCTCCTGCATATTTGACAAACCTGAAGATGCAGTCTGCCGGAGCATTGAGTCCTGCTATTAGTTGGACTACTTTCATGATCACTTCGACGATTATTCTGGCAGCCGGTAGTATGTTTATTCTCTGGTTAGGTGAGCGTATTACAGACAAGGGCATTGGTAATGGCGTGTCATTAATCATCATGATTGGTATTATTGCCCGTCTGCCGGAGGCATTTGGTCAGGAGTTCGTTGCACGTTTGAATAATTTGAGTGGTGGTGGTCTTTTGATGTTCATCGTAGAGGTAGTGATACTTCTATTTGTCGTTTGCGCAGCAATATTGTTGGTGCAAGGTACGAGAAAGATTCCGGTGCAATATGCTAAGCGTGTAGTCGGTGGCCAGCAATTCGGTGGAGCCCGTCAGTACATTCCTTTGAAGCTTTTTGCTGCGAATGTGATGCCGATAATCTTTGCTCAGGCTTTGATGTTCATCCCTATTACGCTGATTGGTTTCACGTCTGTTGACCAAGCTACTCCGTTTATGCAAATGATGGTAGACCATACGAGTGTATTGTATAATGTGATTTTTGCTTTGCTAATCATTGCATTTACATATTTCTATACTGCCATCACGTTGAATCCTACGCAGATGGCGGAGGATATGAAGCGTAATAATGGTTTTATTCCTGGTATTAAGCCGGGTAAGGCTACGGCCGAATACATAGACCAGATTATGTCGCGTATCACTTTGCCGGGTTCGTTGGCCTTGGCAATCATAGCTTGTATGCCTGCGTTTGCCGGATTGTTGAATGTGAAGGCAGAGTTTGCACAGTTTTTCGGAGGAACCTCCCTGCTTATTTTGGTAGGTGTGGTTTTGGATACTTTGCAGCAGATAGAAAGCCATTTGTTGATGAGACACTATGATGGCTTGTTGAGTTCGGGTCGAATTCACGGTCGTTCAGGTATGTCTGCTTATTAAGTTTTATCTGATATGATATTTCTTAAGACAGAGGATGAAATAGAGTTGATGCGGGCTGCTAACCTGTTAGTGGCTGATACGTTGACCGAGATTGCTAAGAATATCCGCCCTGGGGTAACAACAAAACAGTTGGATGCCTTGGCCGAGGAGTTCATTAGGGATCATGGGGCGATGCCTACCTTTAAGGGTTTTCCAAACCCTTATGGAGGACCGTTTCCGGCATCAATTTGCACATCTGTCAATGACGAGGTAGTGCATGGTGTCCCGAATGACAGGCCACTTGAAGAGGGAGACATTGTCTCTGTCGATTGTGGTACTTTGTTGGACGGATATAATGGTGATTCTTGTTATACCTTTTGTGTAGGGGAAGTTTCCGAAGAAGTAAAAAGACTTCTGAAAGTAACGAAAGAATCTCTTTATTTGGGAATCGAGGCAGCTTTGGCCGGAAAGAGAATCGGTGATATCGGTTATGCCGTGCAAAATCATTGTGAATCCAATGGCTATGGAGTGGTCAGAGAGTTTGTCGGGCATGGTATCGGGAAAGAGATGCATGAAGAACCGGCAGTTCCCAATTACGGCAGAAGAGGTAATGGCACGTTAATCAAGAATGGTTTGTGCATTGCTATCGAGCCCATGATCACTTTAGGATCTCCCAAAATCGGGATGATGCCAGACCGTTGGACAATCAAAACTTGTGATGGCAAGTGTGCGGCACATTTCGAGCATACGATAGCCATTCATCACGGGAAGGCTGATATTTTATCTTCGTTTGAAGGAATAGAAAGAATAGAAGGAAAATTATATTAAGTATGGCGAAACAGTCAGCAATTGAGCAAGATGGTGTGATTATAGAAGCTCTTTCTAACGCAATGTTTAGAGTAGAGTTGGAGAATGGGCATGAGATTACGGCTCATATTTCCGGGAAAATGAGAATGCATTATATAAAGATTCTGCCCGGGGATAAGGTTCGGGTGGAGATGAGTCCTTATGATCTTTCTAAAGGTCGCATTGTATTTAGATATAAATAAAAAAGCAAAAATATGAAAACAAGAGCATCTTTAAAAAAACGTACTCCGGAGTGCAAGATTGTACGTCGCAAAGGACGTTTGTATGTTATTAACAAAAAGAACCCTAAGTTTAAAATGCGTCAGGGCTAATATTTTATAGCAAAAAGAAATAAAATAAGTATATGGCAATAAGAATTGTAGGTGTAGATTTGCCTCAGAATAAGAGAGGTGAAATTGCTTTGACTTATATTTATGGTATAGGTCGTAGTAGTTCAGCAAAAATCCTTGCAAAAGCCGGTGTCGACAAAGACATTAAGGTAAAAGACTGGACTGATGAGCAGGCTGGTAATATACGTGCCGTGATTGGTGCTGAATACAAAGTAGAAGGTGATCTTCGTTCTGAAATTCAGTTGAACATCAAGCGACTGATGGATATCGGTTGTTATCGTGGTGTTCGCCACCGTTTAGGTTTGCCGGTTCGCGGTCAGAGCACGAAGAACAATGCTCGTACGCGTAAGGGCAAGAAGAAGACAGTTGCAAACAAGAAAAAAGCTACTAAATAATAATTAGATATGGCAAAAAAAACAGTCGCAGCTAAGAAAAGAAATGTGAAAGTTGATGCTATGGGACAGTTGCATGTTCATAGCTCATTCAACAATATCATTGTGTCTTTAGCAAACAGTGAGGGTCAGGTGATTTCATGGTCCTCTGCCGGTAAGATGGGATTCCGCGGTTCGAAGAAGAACACTCCCTATGCAGCTCAGATGGCTGCCCAGGATTGTGCGAAGGTTGCATTCGATCTTGGCTTGAGAAAGGTAAAGGCTTATGTGAAAGGGCCGGGTAACGGACGTGAGTCTGCTATTCGTACCATACATGGTGCAGGTATTGAGGTGACGGAGATTATTGATGTTACTCCATTGCCACACAACGGTTGTCGTCCTCCTAAGAGAAGAAGAGTTTAATAAGAGATAACCCATAATAACAGTGGGGATTCCAACGATTTTCAAGGGCTTCATTTCCTTTCTGTAGTCGCGGCTGCAATGACTTGGGATTCCTGCAAGAACCTTTAAAAATTAGAACTTAAAATGGCTAGATATACTGGACCAAAATCAAGAATTGCTCGTCGTTTCGGTGAGGCTATATTCGGACCGGACAAGGTGTTGTCAAAAAGAAACTTCCCTCCCGGTCAACATGGAAACAACAGAAGAAAGAAAACTTCTGAGTATGGTGTCATGTTAGCTGAAAAGCAGAAGGCTAAATATACTTACGGTGTTTTGGAGAAACAGTTCCGTAATATGTTTGAGAAGGCTGCCCGTACAAGCGGTATTACCGGTGAGATTCTTTTGCAGAACTTAGAGTGTCGTTTGGACAATGTCGTTTATCGTTTGGGAATTGCTCCTACTCGTGCGGCAGCTCGTCAGTTGGTGGGACATAAGCACATCATCGTAGACGGTGAAGTGGTGAATATCCCTTCATACGCTGTTAAGCCTGGTCAGATTATCGGTGTTCGCGAGAAATCTAAGTCTTTGGAAGTTATTGCCAACGCTTTGGCAGGTTTCAACCACAGCAAATATCCTTGGATAGAGTGGGATGAGAATACCAAGTCCGGCAAGTTACTCCACAAGCCGGAACGTGCAGACATTCCAGAGAACATTAAGGAGCAGTTGATCGTTGAGTTGTACTCTATATAAAAATTAAGATAATCGCGATATTAGCATTTCAAAAACCTGATAAAGTATTAATGTTGGAGGCGGATGACAAATACGGCAAGTTCGAATTTCGTCCGTTGGAACCCGGTTTCGGTATTACTGTTGGTAATGCTTTGCGCCGTATTCTTCTTTCATCCCTTGAGGGATATGCTATCAATACCATGCGTATTGCGGGGGTAGAGCACGAGTTTGCTTCAGTTCCCGGAGTAAAAGAAGATGTTACCAACATTATCTTGAACCTCAAGCAAGTACGGTTCAAGAAGATAGTAGAAGAATTCGAGAATGAGAAAGTGAGTATCACGGTAGAGAATACGACTGAATTCAAGGCCGGAGATATTAACAAGTATCTGACTGGATTTGAAGTGTTAAACCCTGAATTAGTTATTTGCCATTTAGATGCCAAAGCAACGATGCAGATTGAGTTGTCCATTAACAAAGGTCGGGGGTACGTTCCAGCCGATGAGAACCGTATCTTCTGTACTGATGTGAATGTGATTCCAATCGATTCAATTTACACTCCGATTAGAAATGTTAAGTACGCTGTTGAAAACTATCGTGTAGAGCAGAAGACTGACTACGAGAAACTCGTTCTTGAAATTTCTACTGATGGTTCCATTCACCCGAAGGACGCCCTGAAAGAGGCTGCAAAAATCCTGATTTATCACTTCATGTTGTTCTCTGACGAGAAGATTACATTGGAGAATTCCGATGGTGAGGGCAATGAAGAGTTTGATGAAGAGGTGTTGCACATGCGTCAACTTCTGAAGACCAAGTTGGTAGACATGGATCTTTCTGTCCGTGCCTTGAACTGTCTGAAAGCCGCAGATGTGGAAACGTTGGGCGACTTGGTACAGTTTAACAAGACCGACTTGTTGAAGTTCAGAAACTTCGGTAAGAAATCGCTCACTGAGCTTGATGATTTGCTAGAGAGTCTGAATCTGTCGTTTGGAACTGATATTTCTAAGTATAAATTAGATAAAGATTAATAAACAATGAGACATAATAAAAAATTCAATCATTTGAGTCGTACTGCATCCCACAGACAAGCGATGTTAGCCAATATGGCCATCTCTCTGATCATGCACAAAAGAATCACTACGACTCTTGCAAAGGCCAAGGCTTTGAAGAAATACGTGGAGCCGTTGATTACAAAGTCTAAGGACGATACTACTAATTCTCGTCGTGTCGTTTTCAGCTATTTGCAGAACAAGTATGCCGTAACAGAGTTGTTCAAGGAAATCTCTGTGAAAGTGGCTGACCGTCCGGGTGGTTATACCCGTATCATCAAGACCGGTTTCCGTCAGGGTGACAACGCAGCGATGTGTTTCATCGAATTGGTGGACTATGATGAGAACATGGCTAAGCAAGCTACGAAGAAGACACGTACGCGTCGTTCCAAGAAGTCTGCGGCCAAGGCTGAAGAGGCTCCTGCGGCCGAAGCACCGGCAGCAGAAACTGCGACAGAAACACCTGCAAGCGCCGAATAATTTAATTTGCTATAAGAGAAAAAGCCGTCCGGAACTCTGGGCGGCTTTTTTCATGCCTGCTCTTTTAATTTGTACGTGAGGGATATTTTTGTCGTCCGGTTTTCCTGCACATAGGAAAGGGCGTAAGAGGAAATGTGTCGTTGTAAAGAATTTGTATTTCTTGATATTTCTGTTTATCAGCTTCTTACGTGTCTGAAATCATTCGCCTGAGAACGGAAAATCATTCTCAGGCGAACGAAAAATCAATTGCCTGAGAACGATTTTTCATTTGCCTGAGAGCCGTTTAAGATATAACTTTTTCTTTTGAGATTTTGTGCTATTAGCTTAAAATATGTACCTTTACGGCACTAAACATTATACCTAATAATATGAAAAGAAACTTATTCATGTGTTTGTGTCTTGCGTCGAGTCTGCATAGTTGGGCACAAGTGGATATATCCGCTTACTTCTTGGAAAACCACGGTTTTGATACGAATTTCAACTACGATGCCCGGCAAACGGGCAATGTTTCCGGGGATGTCATAAACGAAGTTTACGGTTGGACGAACGAAACCACGGCCACTTATACCGTGGCCGGCACGTTTGCTTATAATCCGGAGGTGACGTTCAACAACAGTTCCGCGCTGCCGGCTTCAGGGTACGAAGGCTCGGAAGGCGGTGCGCTCGGATTGACTACGGGTTGGGGCATGCAGCTTGTGTATTCCCAAAGTGTGACCCTTCCTAAAGGAACTTACCGTTTGTCTTCGGCTTATTATAACGTGGGTACGTCCAGTGCCGGAAACAGCCTGTTGGCCTGGCTGCCGGATAACGGAACCGCTACGGTTTCCAACGTGAAAAATTTCCCCGTGAAGTCGTGGAAAACGGACGAGCTTATTTTTACGCTTACGGC
>OGED01001077.1_pt1 | contig 10407 bp, 13 predicted proteins | sample 1570581 | NCBI WGS metagenome assembly OGED01 (sample SAMEA2582135, study PRJEB24529) | metagenome | biome: Human gut stool | place: China | collected 2011 | reverse complement strand
GGTTCAAGCCGAACTATCATGCCCATATCGTTTTCGACTGGATGAACCACGAAACCGGGAAGAGCCGAAAGCTCAATGACGAGGATATGGCAACCATGCAGACCCTTGCTTCCGATATTCTCCTGATGGAACGTGGGCAGGCAAAAGCTGTCACAGGTAAAGAGCATCTGGAACGAAATGATTTCATCATTGAGAAGCAGAAAGCCGAACTGCAACGTATAGAGGAAACCAAGCGACACAAGGAGCAACAGGTAAGCCTTGCCGAACAGGAACTCAAACAGGTAAAAGCAGAGATACGTACGGACAAACTCAAAAGTGCAGCTACCGATGTAGCCACAGCCATAACCAGCAGTGTAGGTTCTCTTTTCGGAAGCGGTAAATTAAAAGATTTGGAACAATCTAACGAGAATTTACGTCATGAAATTGCCAAACGTGACAAGAGCATTGATGAATTAAAAGCCAAGATGCAGCAAATGCAGGAACAGCACGGCAAACAGATTCGTAATATACAGGGAATACATAATCAAGAGCTTGAAGCTAAAGACAAGGAAATATCACGATTGAATACCATTCTCGAAAAAGCATTATGCTGGTTCCCATTGCTCAAAGAAATGCTGAGAATGGAAAAATTATGCTATGTCACTGGTTTTACCAAGGGGATGGTTGATTCTCTTTTATACAAAAAGGAAGCTCTCAGATGTAGTGGAAAAATCTATTCCGAAGAATATAGACAGAGATTTGAAACAAAAAATGTAATTTTCAAAATTGAACGAAGCCCGATCGATAAGAATAAATTGATGCTGACTATAAACCAACAGCCAATCAGCGAATGGTTCAAGGAACAATGGGAGAAGTTACAGCAGCATCTGCGTAACTCAGTGCAGAAAGAACAAAAATCCAAAGGATTCAGAATGTAATCTGATAGTATTTGATTGGATTTCAATAAAATTGACTATCTTTGCAAGCGGATGGAGGTAACTCTGTCCAGACATATTAGAATTTTGAAGAAGCGTTATGCTTATCTTGTAAGTTAGAAACCTGAGAAACTTCGAACGTAGTACAAGGATAGCATAGTGGTTCTCACGCTATAGCGTGGGCTGCTATCACCATATCTGTACTACAAGGTTTTCTCAGGACCTCTAACTTAGGACGTGGGCATTTGCAGTTCCACGCTTCGTGGTTTAAACTAAAGGGTACTCAAGGAAGCTGCAAGACCCAATTCTCTTTTATTATGGAAATTATTTTTATTGGAATTGCCGTTATCTTAGGAATTTGGCTTCTATTTCATGCGGCTATATATTTATGGGTTTTATTCGAGGAATATGTTCTTCCTATACTCATATTTTGTGGAGTTGGCTCATTTTTCTTTTGGTTGATATTTTGGATATTTGGCATAAAAGAAATCTTTGGCATTTCTACCATGATTATAGGTGCTGTTATCGGTTTTATTCTATGGATATGGATAACTTTTTTTGGCGACAATGGGGGACATAGCGATTATGAACATGAAGATATGGATCATGACATGCCGATTCATGTAAAAATAGACAATTAATAACCCAATAAAAAAGAGTAAATATGAAAAAGTTTTGCTATTCGATTATCGGCTTATTTGTAATAGTTTTAGTAAGCAGTTGTAGTAATGGAAGTAAAGTGTTACAATCGCCTGAAGATGCCGTACGCGAAAGGTATGGGCTGCCGTGGCAAACAGAAGAAGAATATGAAGCCGCTTGCAAGTCTAACAGAAAGTTCCAAGGGCTTACACCCTTTACAGAGCTTCAAGAATGGTCGAAATATTATTATGAAGAAGATGCCGTATTCGAAGAAAAAGTCAAACAGTACGACATGATAAACAATACGCTTCAAAAACTGGCATTCGGGGTGATGTATAACAAGGGCAATGATGAAAACGCAATGAAAAAACTACTCATAGAATCAGGCTATGGCGATAATGAAGAACAATGCAAAGCCCTTATCGAAGGATTGAAAAAAGACGGATTCCTAATGAAAGAGCTGAATGAAATGCGCTTAGCGCACAGAAAGCGTATCATGGCAGAGATAACCCCTCTGTGCGAGTCTCTAAATGATGAAGGGATTGCGTTTCAGGCAGAAAACAGAGAAGGGATAGAAAACAATGTCATCAAAGAAGCGTATGTTACTGCGAAACCAAAGGACTATGAAATACAACCGGGACAATGTCCCTTTAATTTCTATATCAAGGCATCAATGCTGAAAGACGTCTATGTGAGTAGTTGTTCGATATATAATAAGACATTTCTAATGCATGAAGACGGAGAAGATTTTATATCGGGCATAATAGGCTTTGAAGACTTGAGATTGTTTCCATTTATCACAGGAAAGTTAGTTACATTTAGGTATTTCTAATATTAAAACCAAGAAACAATGAATATTAAGACATTTACTATTATCGCTATAGCATCATTTACCGTTTTGTCAGTTACCGCATGCGGTGGGAAACAAAAAGCATCAATCGAAACCGAACAAACAGAAGAAACTTCAAAGACAGAAGTTATAGTGAGTGACAATAAACTTTTTATTAACTCTGATTTGTATAACATGTCGGAAGAAAAAGTGATATTCAATGCGCACGGCAGACTAGATCCTGACAACCCATCCTTTGGTACAGACCACATAGACCATTATCGCACTTTATTCGTTAAAGAAAATGGCGGATTGACCGTTGGCTATGTAGTTAAGACAACGAGAGGAATCACCCTGCAAACCGGGAAGACTTTCTATTTTTACAATGACTTATGTTTGAAGGAAAGAACAAGGGATCTTTACAATATTGTTGGGATGGTGAAAAACAATGGAGTCTTGATACCAATGAAAATCACAATTGACGGAGAGGACAACCGCATCATGCTGGAATGTAAAGGAGATGAGACGCTTACATTCGTTCCGCTTCGTGGTGATGATTCCGAAATTGAATATACGGTTCAAGCACTAAAAGATTATTGCTACAAGAACAAACTTACTATCCATGCTGTACCTTATCTGGAATTTACAAATTAAACAACCCTAATATAGCGAAATTCACTCTTTTAGTGAAATTGGGTAGTATAATTCCACAATGGTAAAAACAAAAGAGTCGTATCATTACTCATAAACGAGCTTGATACGACTCTTCTATTTAATTAGGTAACTACAATTCAAGAAGGTTGTTCTATTGGTTTATCAAAAATAACTAATTCGTCAAATAGAAGACATAATCATAAATAGCCCAATCTTTATATTTATAAATACCTTCTATCGGGAACTGTAATTTGCATTTCTTTTGGGCAGTTGAAAGTATAAGAGAAACATCGTCATCCGTAACTGTTAAGCCTTCAGGAAAAGCTAATGTAATATCAGTTATACAGCCATTTAAATCCGAATACAAAAAAATATTCATCCAACCTTTTACACCTTGAGACTTATATTTATTACAAATTTCATCTAAAAAAACTGATCCTTGCAAAATTACCGGAGGTGCATATAAACTTTCTTCTGCAAATGAGAAATTTCGGATAGACTCAGCTTTTTTCTCACTTGTATTTGTAGATACATACACATTGTTACCGATACTTTTTCTTTCAAATATTGACTGCGCAACAGTATATTGAAATGCAAGAAAAGCAAATAAAAAAAACAATATCTTTTTCATAACAGTAAATTTAATAAAGTTTGAGTAATGAATTAATGCATGATGTACCATAGTCGTAATTGCCAAACTTATATCCTTTTCCACTATATCCTCTACTATATTCTCCAAAAATATTGCTCCACTTTACGAATTCATTAATATCTATAGATGTAGGCTTCCCATTTGCACATATAGAAGCAACATACGTTTGAAATTCTCTTTCATATTGAGGTATTAAAGAAGGGTCAGTCAAGCCCGAAGTCCATAACGATTGATATGAAGGGTCACCATCTTCACCTTTAAAAGTCCAAGAATACCCAGCATGAATATATCTAATAATACCTTGATAAAAGGCTAATTCAAATTCCATCATACCTGTATCTCTTTTTTCCTTATCAGTATCTACTTTTTTACCCTGAACATCTCTTTGATACATGTGAATAAACTCATGTTCCATGCTGCTGGCTAAGATACCATAAGGAGGAAAAGCTAAACTTCCTTTTCTAAAATATGCCGACGCATATGTGTCATCCAAAAAGATAGTTCCAGCATAAGAAGTCTTATTGCGTACTGCTTCATCTATATTTCTATAGCAATTTATACTGGTCATTTTTGCATAAGCATCATTAACTTCTTTAATTTCAGCAGAAGTTAATGTCGGAGCTCCTCCTGTAAATAACGATGCCAAATTAGCGTTTAAGGCAGTTGAAACTGAACGGGTGCTTGGTTCAACATTACCTATAAATTCATCAACCTCATTAGTACAAGAAGACCAACATAGCCCAACGCATGTAAGTAAATACAAAATTTTCTTTTCCATAAGAGATCTGATTTTTAAGGTTATTACAAAACAGGAAGACTGTCACTATTTATAAGCAACTAATCATCCATGTTAATATATTTTTAAATAACAATTTTAGAAAAACAACTTAAATCGCTTACAGAAAGGATTAGATTATTTAATACTTTAAAATTTCAAAGGGGATGGAATGGAGTAACAAAATCGGGGTATTCACAAAAACTCAAGGTACAAAACAACAAGCAATACAGAAAACACCATTAGTTTTCATGATATACTTACCGCTCATCAAAAGTGGACCTGGGGAGAATCGAACTCCCGTCCAAACGAGGAAACCATATGCTTTCTACATGCTTATCTTTGCCTTCGGTTTTCGAGCATAAGCAAGACCAAAGCCACCAACCTATGCCTTATCTCCTAATATTTCGTAAGAGCTATGGAGAAGAACTCAAACTATCCCCGATTTTGCTGTGCCGCTTTATCAAACGCTTCGGAGCAAGAGCTTTTGAGCGACATCTCGTTTCCACCACTTTGGCAGAAATAAAGCTAATCTACTATACTTCGATTAAGCAGCGAGAGCATAATTTTCGTTGCCAGATAAAATTTTGATAACTGAGATTTAAGTGGAAATTACCGACCCACTGCATGCTTACATACCATTCCAACTCGCTGTCAATTCCAGTCAAGCCCAAAATGATATTTCAAAGTTACGTATTTATTTGATAAGAACAAACAAAACAGCAAAAAATATAATAGAATACCACAAGGCATCATAATAGTTAAATTATTTAAGACTTGTAGGTAGTGCTTGATATAAAGAATGATAATCAGACTATCACTTTTTATTTTAGGGTGTATTTCGGGGTGTAAATCCTGTAACAATCTGATTATCAATCTTATTTGTGGAGCTGGAGGGAATCGAACCCTCGTCCAAACGAGGAAATCATAAGCTTTCTACATGCTTATCTTTGCCTGATTTTTCGTGCAACGGCAGAACCAAAGCCATCAACCGTTGCCTTATCCTCTAAAGTTTCATCCGAGCCACGAGGCTGGCACGAACTATCCCCGATTTGACTGCACCACTTGACCGGAATGCTTCGGAGCAACAGCTTCCGAGTGATGTCCCGTCCCAACACCTTGTGTCGGGATTAAGCTAATCTACTATACTTCGATTAAGCAGCAAGAGCAAATTGTCTTTCGCCAGATAAAATTTTGAAGACTGAGATTTAAGTGCAAATCAACGACGCACTGCATGCTTACTTACCATTTCTGCCCGCTGTCAAATCCAGTCAACCCCATGACTTTATAACGGTCTGAAATTTAAAAGATTGCAGCGTTGTTAGAAGTCGTTGGTAACAAACCAGTAACAAAAGGTACATAAATAAACACCTTATCGCTGCTTTCTTTGATGCAAAGATACATATTCTTTTGTTACCAACAATAATATATTTGCAAATATTAGCTGATACAGTTTATCTGAGATATGAATATATATCATACCCTCAGATATACCACATCCAGCAACATCACAGATTTGCATATTATTAATAAAGCATACCCAATCAACAAGCTATATTCCTTTGCCCTTGTAGCAAAAAAACAGCAGCCTTGAGAAAGTCTCATCACCCCAATAAACAGCTCGAAAATCGCCTCTAATTGCCTCTATGGACTTCGTAATATCCTCGCTCCAAACAGCCATAAGAAACCTCCCCCTTGATTCTCGCCCGATTTAGGCAGTTCTGTTTCTCTGTAACCATTTATAGTCAATGCTGAAAACCGTTCAAAATCACCCCTATTCGGCTTCTGTAGGCTCGCTACTCATACAGATACCAAGAGGCAGCTTTGGCTATTCATACATTCTCCGAAATATGCTCTACAACCTACTCTCGTGAAATTCAAGGTATTTTCTTTTGAGTTCCAATGCCTTTTCTATAACTTTGCAGCGTTCTCCAAGTTTGGAGGACAGACATATTAACGTAAAGGTGTTATTGAGATTATCTTCTATTATCAAATCTCGCAAATTTGAATAGCTGTGAAGATGATAGCAATAGCACCCACATCTTTGATATATACCTATCCTATATCCTTATAGGGTTTCTATATGCCAATTAGGTGTGGGGCTATTGTTTTATCCACAGCTAAGGCAATGCGAGAGCCTGATAATAGGATAAAGCAAATAGGTTCCCACACCTTTTTTATGCCTATATCTAAGGTGAAACCGCTTACTTCGGGAACTGGTCGGCATAATATTTATGCTATGGAATATAATCCGAAAAAGATTGTAGAAGCTATTGATGTGCTGCGAGAAACTTATGAAAAAAACAAAACTATCAAGATATATAGCATAGACTATATCGGCATTAGAGAAGATGGGGGTTCCACTCCTTCTTCTAAATTTCCTACAGTATTTGACCATGCTAAATATGGAGTCGTTTTCATCCATTATTCATATTGGAGAGTAACTCAAGAAGACAACAGTTTCTTTATACTATTTTTGAAAGATAATGAGTTAGGAGATACTATAGAAGAAAATGGCTGGAGAATGTTTTTTGATGCTCCAATAACAACTTTCAACGTTACCCGCAGTAGGAGTTGTCATATAGAAAAAGGAAACTTAAAACTAACGATACATTTTAAACAAAATTCCACTAATGATTTATTATCTTTATTAACTTACAAGTGTTTGTCGTCTTTCATTGAAGATAAAATTGGAATTTGCTTTCAAGCTTTTAAAGCAGCTCAGAACTGTACAACTCAGCAGGAACTAGATTTTTTAAATGAATTACTTAATCGTAATCAGGAGATAGAAAACCTTAACAAGCAACTTTTTTGGGAGAAATTAAATTGCTTTTATAAAGAAAAAGCGATAGAAGGCTACAAAGAAATGCTTGACGAAATAAAAGATATAGTAGAAACACCTTATAAGAAATAATCAAAGATATGGAACTAATACACTTGGGTATGAATGACCCTACATCCATATATGGGAACTTTACTTTTTATTTAGTAAAATATGGTGAGCCGGAATTTGACACAATTCTAAAATTTGTAGGAGAGGTTCCCGATAAACATGATTATCTAACCGCTGATGGTTATTATGAGGAGCATAGTGTTAATGAAATCGTTTTCCTATTTGAATACATTTACAGTGAGGACAAACGTAAATTTTTACGTTTTTACTATGCACTAGAAAAAGATTTTACCGCTAATAGAGAAAAACTATACTATAATAGGCATCATTATTGCATTATTAAGAATTGTGGTCGTACTACCCTTTCTTATTCTGACGATACTGAGAATGAGCTTAGAGAAAAAAGAATTATTCATGAAGAATTATTATGGGTTCTAGAAGATGCTCGTGAGAAATATTTAGAAGAACAATACGAAACTTATTTGGCAGACCGTCAGTTTGAAGAAGATTTAAAAAAGTGGAATAAGAGAAATAAATCATAAAGCACTTGTTTAAAGAAAGCATTGAACAATCAACTAATAATTAGATGAAATAAGGACATTAGCAATCCTTTGTTTTGGTTCTCTTATGCTATTCTTTCTATGCTTTATTACTAATTACTCATTTGCTAAACCATTTCGTTTTTTTATTTCAACCATTTTGAGTAAGAATTTGAGTCTTTATATCGAAATTATGAATATGAGATTATTTAAAGTTGGACTGATTGTTATTTTAATATCGTCTTGTTCTAATAAGACTGTTCAAGAATCACTTTTAACCATTGATACTTTGCTGCAAAACAAAGCAGATACTCTTTTGACAACCTCAATGATAGAGCATCAAGCTACATCAGGCAAGGCTATCATCATGGAAACCGCTACGGGTTATATTAAAGCAATGGTAGGACTGGAACGGAAAGATACCCTCTCCCCGTTCCAGCCTACAACAGATTTCTGTACCCCATATCCAACGGAGCAGAGGCAAATAGCCACCCTTTTGGCTGCATTGGAGACTGGTAAAATTAGTTTATCCGACACCGTAGATGTAGGCGAAGGTATTTATATCTCTGACAGTGATACGATAAAAGACCATAACTGGCATAGAGGTGGCTATGGAAAGATAACTGTAGAATGGGCAATAGCCGCCAGTTCTCGCATTGGAGAAGTCTTGATAAGGGAACGTGCCTTTGACGATAATAAATCCGAATACGAGGCTGCAATCGGGCAAATCGGTTATGGTAAACCCGATTCTGTCAAGGGACTGGATTGCATACTGAATACCGATGTGGCTGCTTCAAAAATATCTCCAATTCAGTTGATTACTTTCTATAATGCGATAGCCAATCATGGGCGCATGGTGCAGCCTCAGCTATATAAGGATAGTGTAGCGATTATCAACCCTCAGATTGCTTCCAAAGCAAACATAGATAGTATTCGTCAAGTACTGGAAAGAACGGTAGCAGAAGGGCTTGGAAAGCGTGTCAATACAAATAAGGCAAAGGTAGCAGGCAAAGGAGGAACAATACAGATAGGAAATCCCAATGATTCAACCTATATCATAGATTTCTGCGGTTACTTCCCTACTGACAATCCCCGATACACCATCCTTGTTGTCTTGGAGAAACAAGAGCTTCCTGCAAGCGGTCATATACAAGCAGCAGGACTGTTTAGAAAAATAGTTGAACAATTAATACAGAATAAATGAAAAAGTTAATAGCTCTTTATTTAATTTTACTCCCTCTTTGGGCTTTTGCGCAACAGACGTTTGTACCTGTTTCCGCGACTATGACTGATGCAGAAGGCAGCTATACTTCCAAAAACTTCGATGCACCGAATCTGCAATTCTGGGATAACCAATCATCCATAACAGTCAAATGGGGTGGCGATAGACTATCCCTACAAAAAGTAGGTTCAGCCAACGACACTTATAGCACCACAGTTTCCGCTAATGGCATGTCCCTTACTGTCTCCGCTTATCGTAGCTCAAATAGCGGTAAAATATATCTGATAATGGTAAAGCGGAAATCAAGAGAAGGAAGCGTAACAATCAATTTCAAAGAGAAAAAATATACCTATCAGTAATGGGGAAAGGTAGTGAAAAAGGTTGTGGATGCTTGACCGCTGTTGTTTTTGCTTTATGGATATGGTTTACTCTGGTATTATCTCCCGATAGTAATTCAGGAGTACGCTATGGTGCTATCGGAGAATTTTCATACGGCTTTGCAATTGTAACCGGACTCATTCTTGTAGTCATTTTATGGTACATGACTCGCAAATTATAAGAAAGTAAAATAAAAAGTATGTAGCTTTATGCTATTCTCCTCATGCTTTATCAATGGTAATCGCTTGCTTTAGGGAGAGAAGAAGCAACATAAGTGAGAATTTATGAAAAAGATTTTTATTTTATTACTTACTACTTTCATGTTGATTTCATGTAGTAGTGGTTATTTAGGCAAATACAGTGTTGATTACATAAAATTGAGCGATGGTACAGAAGCTGCCGTAAATGGTTCTATGAGAGTTTATGAAAACAGAATTGAATTTGATGATATGGATACAAAGATTGACAATGTAGCCACAATCATAGAAAAAAGAGAAGAATCATCTGGGTGTTACTTCACAATCGTAGATAAGCAAGGAAATAAAAGAATCCTATATATTTCTGACTATCACGATGAAGTAAAATTGATGGATATGAATTATAAAACGATAGGAACGTTTAGGGCTAAAAAAAATGTTTGGTAATATGGAGAAAATAGCAGCGTTTATCATTTGGTTTATTATTTGGGGAGGAATAACTATTGCAATACTTTATTTAATAGAGTTTGGCTTTACTAATCCTTTTGTGGATGTATTTAGAGCCTTATAACTAACCATAACTTACTATGACTAACCAACCATAAAGTCTTGACTTTCAATACTCTTTGATTTTTAACACTTTCTGAGTGCTTTTTGGCTGTTCCCGATTTTCCACATATTTTTGCAGCGTATTTCTACCGTGGAGAATTTGCGG
>OGED01001075.1_pt1 | contig 10425 bp, 6 predicted proteins | sample 1570581 | NCBI WGS metagenome assembly OGED01 (sample SAMEA2582135, study PRJEB24529) | metagenome | biome: Human gut stool | place: China | collected 2011 | reverse complement strand
GCAGAACCTGCAAATACAGGGAATACATCTAAGTTCAATGTAGCTTGACGAATTGCAGCACGAATTTCATCGTTGCTGATTTCTTCGCCTTCAAGATACTTGTTCATGATATCTTCATTAACATCAGCTAAAGCTTCGATCATTTCATCACGACGAGCTTGTGCATCTTCCTTGTATTCATCTGGAACATCAACTGTATCCCATTTTGAACCTAATTCATCTTCATCATACAAGTCAGCCTTCATTTCGATTAAGTCGATAACACCTTCGAAGTTATCTTCAGCACCGATAGGCATTTGAACAGGCAATGGATTTGCTTGTAAACGGTCTTTAATTGTGCTTACAGAGTAATCAAAGTTAGCACCAATCTTATCCATCTTGTTAACAAAAACGATACGAGGAACACCGTATGTTGTAGCTTGGCGCCAAACATTTTCTGTTTGTGGTTCTACACCAGATTGAGCATCTAAAACAACTACCGCACCATCAAGAACACGTAATGAACGTTCTACTTCGATTGTAAAGTCAACGTGTCCTGGGGTATCGATAATGTTAATACGGTTTTCTTTCCATTGAGCTGTTGTAGCAGCAGATGTAATAGTAATACCACGTTCTTGTTCCTGTTCCATCCAGTCCATTTGGGAAGCACCATCGTGTGTTTCACCAATTTTGTGAATCTTACCTGTGTAGTACAAGATACGTTCAGTTGTTGTTGTCTTACCAGCGTCGATATGAGCAACAATACCGATATTACGTGTTTTTTCCAATGGGAATTCACGTTTGTTTGCCATTGAGAATTTCTCTCCTTCCAAAATTAAAAATTATAACTAATCGAATTAATAAGTAAACCTTCAAAAAAATGACTATTATAGGCTTTACTAAACAAACCATATAACAGCCATTTGTGAAAATTACCAGCGATAATGTGCGAATGCACGGTTAGCGTCAGCCATCTTATGTGTATCTTCACGTTTCTTAACAGCTGCACCTGTATTGTTTGCTGCGTCCATGATTTCTTTAGCTAAACGTTCGGACATTGTGTGTTCACCACGAAGACGTGAGTATTGAACTAACCAACGTAAACCTAAAGTTGTACGACGATCTGGACGAACTTCAATAGGAACTTGGTAGTTAGAACCACCAACACGACGTGCCTTAACTTCAAGTACAGGCATGATGTTCTTCATTGCTTCTTCAAAAACATCCAATGGTTCATTTCCTGTTTGTTCCTTAATAATATCAAATGCTTGGTATAAAATCTTTGATGCAGTCCCACGCTTACCATCTAACATCAAACGGTTGATTAAGCGAGTAACCAATTTTGAGTTATAAATTGGATCTGGGAGCACTTCGCGTTTTGCAACGGCACCTTTTCTTGGCATTTAAAATAACCTCCTCAAATACTAGTTACTAAAATTATTTTTTAGGCTTCTTAGCACCGTACTTAGAACGGCTTTGCATACGGCCTTCAACACCTGCTGTATCTAAAGCACCACGAACGATATGGTAACGAACACCAGGTAAGTCTTTTACACGACCACCACGAATAAGAACAACACTATGTTCTTGTAAGTTGTGTCCGATACCCGGAATATAAGCTGTAACTTCAATTAAGTTAGATAAACGAACACGAGCATACTTACGTAAAGCTGAGTTAGGCTTCTTAGGTGTCATTGTACCAACACGAGTTGCAACACCACGTTTTTGTGGAGCTGAGTTGTTTGTTTGTACTTTCTTATAACTATTGTACCCAAAGTTTAAAGCTGGGGAATTAGATTTTGAACCTTTAGATTTACGACCTTTACGAATTAATTGGTTAATTGTAGGCATCTCTAAAGCTTCCTCCTTCCTTATTTTAAGAATATTAATTAAGTACACACATCCAGGAGTTTCTTTTTTGAGTTTAAAAAAATAACGCCTCAATGTACGTCAGAATAAATGTGCTAACCTGCTCACAGCCAGCACGATCTTGAGATAACTCAAGAGAACTGTTCACATAAAGCACCTTTAATAGAATATCACGCTTAATACACTAATGTCAATTTAATTTTTATATTTTTTGTGCTAATTTTATTTATTTTCAGCGTAATTTATAATTAAGAGGTGAAATTATTATGATTTACATATTTTTTCTATTATTTATATTAGGAACTTGCTTAGGTTCATTTATTTCGTGCGTTGCTTACCGATATAAATTAGGAATAAGCATTATATATCCTAGGTCTTTCTGCGATAACTGCTCACAAACTTTGCAGCATTGGCAATTGATACCTATTATTGGTTTTATACTTCAAAAAGGAAAATGTCATTTCTGTAAGCAAAAAATTCCTTTAAGTAGTACTGTTATTGAATTAGCTATTGGTGTCATATTTATTTTTAATACGATCATAATAGCGAATACTAATTTAATTTTTACATCATTACTAGTAGTCTGGCTTACTTTAATCTCTTTAGAAGATTATTACACATTGAGCGTTGATTCAATTACTCTTGAATATGGAGGATTAATATTGCTCATTTTTAGATTTCATACCGTAATTACTAATCTAAAAGCTAATTTCCTCATAATCATTCTTTTCATAATTATTTTAATCAGTTGTAATCTTCTAAATAAATTTGGTACTGCAGATACTATCTTGATTGTTTTTAGTTTTTTATTACTAGGATTTTACAATACTCTAGTAGTAATTCTTTTATCATGTATTTTAGGAATTATTTCATATTTAATCAAAAGGGATTTTTCTGCTTCTCACCCCTTTATTCCATATTTAAGTTTGAGTATTTTAATTATTTTTTACGCAATAAATATATTTAAAATTCCAATAATATAAAAAAAATCAGGTAGAAAATCTACCTGATTTTTTTACTTCTATATTCTAGTTTGAAGATTCAACATTATTTTGTTGTTCATTAATCTTTTCTTCTAATTCAGAGATTGAATAAACACCATCTGTTACATTGCTATTAACAACTTCTGGTTCGATATCATGATACTTCTTCATACCTGTACCTGCAGGAATTGTCTTACCAATAATAACATTTTCTTTCAAACCAACAAGTGGATCGTTCTTACCGCGAATTGCAGCATCTGTCAATACACGTGTTGTTTCTTGGAATGAAGCAGCAGATAAGAAACTGTTTGTTTCAAGAGCAGCTTTAGTAATACCAAGAAGAACTGGACGTGCAGTAGCAGGAATTCTACCTTCAATGATTGCACTTGTATTGCGATCTTTGAATTGGCTAATATCCAATAGAGTTCCTGGAAGCATATCTGTATCACCTGGATCCATAATACGTACTTTACGTAACATTTGACGAGTCATGATTTCAATATGCTTATCTGAAATATCTACACCTTGCATACGGTATACTTTTTGAACTTCACGTAAAATGTAATTTTCTGTAGATAAAACATCACGAACCTTGATAAGTTCCTTAGGATCAATAGAACCTACAGTCAATGCATCACCACGATAAACTTGATCGCCTTCCTTAACTTTAAGAACGGAAGTAAATGGCAAGCTATATGTTCTAGTATCTGTTTCACCTTTAACAGTAACTTCTTTTGTACGTTCAGCAGGATTTTCTTCAACTGTATCAACAACACCAGTAACTTCTGTAATTACTGCACGACCTTTAGGATTACGTGCTTCAAATAATTCTTGAACACGAGGAAGACCTTGAGTAATATCGTCGCCACCAGCAACCCCACCTTGGTGGAAGTTTCTCATTGTTAACTGTGTACCTGGTTCACCAATTGATTGAGCAGCAACGGTACCTACTGCTTCACCAACTTCAACTTCATCACCAGTAGCTAAGTTACGTCCATAACAACGTTCACAAACACCGTGACGTGTGTTACATGTGAATGCAGAACGAATAGTAACTTTTTGTACACCGGCATCAACAATCTTACGAGCTTCGGATTCTTCTACTAATACATTAGCTGGAACAATAATTTCACCAGTATTAGGATCTTTAACTTCTTTCATAGTATAACGACCCAAAATACGATCATATAATGGTTCAATCATTTCATTACCTTCAGTAATAGCAGTAACATCCAAACCTCTATCTGTATGACAGTCTTCTTCACGAATGATAACATCTTGAGCAACGTCTACTAAACGACGAGTCAAGTAACCAGAGTTAGCAGTCTTCAAAGCTGTATCCGTCATACCTTTACGAGCACCGTGAGAGGACAAGAACATTTCCAAAACAGAAAGTCCTTCACGGAAGTTTGAAATAACAGGTAATTCCATTGTCTTACCGTTAGGAGCAGCCATCAAACCACGCATACCAGATAACTGTGTAAAGTTAGAAATATTACCACGAGCACCTGAATCACTCATCATTTGAATTGGGTTAGATGGATCCATGTTTTCAACCAATTTAGCTTGAATATCATCTTTTGCTTTGTTCCAGATAGAGATAACACGATTGTAGCGTTCTTCATCTGTAATCAAACCACGACGGAATTGCTTAGCAACAGTTGCAACATTTTTGTGTGCTTGTTCAATAATTTCTGGCTTTTCTTTCAAAACAGTAACGTCAGCGATACCAACAGTTAAACCTGATTTAGTAGATTCGTAATAACCTAAATCTTTCATGCGGTCAAGTAATTCTGCAGTTGCAGTTACTTTATACTCTTTATAAACTTGAGCGATAATATCTGATAAGAATCCAGATTTAAATGGTCCTACTAAAGGTTGATTCTTAATGAATTCCTTAATATCTGTTCCTGGTTCTACAAAGTACTTATCAGGAGTCATTCCTGTTAAGTTTTCTTGTGTAGGCTCGTTTAAGAATGGGAAATCAGCAGGTAGAATTTCATTAAAGATTGCTTTACCAGCTGTAGTTATTAAAATACGTTCTTTTTGCCAATCAGTAAATGGTGTACCTAACTTAGCTAATGAAGAAGCTTGCAAACCAATTCTTGTATGCAAATGTACATACCCGTTTTGGTAAGCTGTTCTTACTTCGTTAACATCCTTAAATACCATACCTTCGCCTTCACGACCAGCTTCTTCAAGTGTGATGTAGTAATTACCGATTGTCATATCTTGAGATGGTGAAATGATTGGTTTACCATCTTTTGGAGCTAAGATATGATGAGCTGCTAACATCAATAAACGAGCTTCAGCTTGAGCTTCATCTGATAAAGGAACGTGAATAGCCATTTGGTCCCCGTCAAAGTCGGCGTTGTAAGCTTCACAAGCCAATGGATGGAGACGCATAGCTTTACCGTTAACCAATACTGGTTCGAAAGCTTGGATACCTAAACGGTGAAGCGTAGGGGCACGGTTTAGTAGAACTGGGTGTTCCTTGATAACATCATCTAAGACATCCCAAATATCTTCATCGCGGCGTTCAATCTTACGCTTAGCATTCTTAATGTTAGATGCCATTTCACGCTTAACCAATTCTCTCATCATGAATGGTTTGAACAATTCCAAAGCCATTTCATGAGGAATACCCATTTGGTTTAACTTCAACTTAGGACCTACATCAATAACTGAACGACCAGAATAGTCAACACGCTTACCAAGTAAGTTTTGACGGAAACGACCTTGCTTACCTTTCAACATGTGTGACAATGACTTAAGTGGACGGTTACCAGGACCAGTAACTGGGCGACCACGACGACCGTTATCAATTAAAGCATCAACAGCTTCTTGCAACATACGCTTTTCGTTTTGAACAATAATTCCAGGAGCATTCAAATCTAATAAACGCTTCAAACGATTGTTACGGTTGATAACTCGACGATATAAATCATTCAAGTCAGAAGTTGCAAAGCGTCCACCTTCTAATTGAACCATTGGACGAAGATCAGGTGGAATAACTGGAATTGCATCCATAACCATCCAATCAGGACGATTTCCAGAGTTCAAAAATGCTTCTAAAATATCTAAGCGACGAACTGCACGAGTACGTTTTTGACCTGTAGCTTCGCGTAATTCTTCTTTTAGTTCAGCACATTCTTTTTCAAGATCTACATCCCTTAGTAAAGTTCTAATAGCTTCAGCACCCATTGCTGCCTTAAAGCCATCACCATATTCTTCACGTTTTTCACGATATTCGCCTTCAGTTAAGAGTTGTTTCTTTTCAAGTGCTGTATCACCTGCATCTGTAACTACATAAGATGCAAAGTAGATAATTTCTTCCAATGCACGTGGACTCATATCTAAGACAAGACCCATACGACTTGGAATACCTTTAAAGTACCAAATATGTGTAACAGGAGCTGCTAATTCGATATGACCCATACGTTCACGACGTACTTTTGAACGAGTAACTTCAACCCCACAGCGATCACAAACAACACCTTTATAACGGATACGTTTGTACTTACCACAGGCACATTCCCAGTCCTTAGTAGGTCCAAAAATACGTTCATCAAACAAGCCATCTTTTTCTGGTTTCAATGTACGGTAGTTAATAGTTTCAGGTTTCTTTACTTCACCATAAGACCAGCTACGGATCTTATCGGAAGAAGCAAGACCGATCTGCATACTATCGAATTTATTGACATCGATCAAAGGACCGACCTCCCTTTCTTATAATTGTCTATTCTGTCTTAGTTTCTTCTTTTTCAGCAGTTTCTTGTTCTGCTTCTTTAGCTTTCTTTTCTTCTTGTTCCTTTGCGAATTTCTTCAATGCATCAACGTTAACAATATCATCGTCTTCGTCATCCATATCACGTAATTCAATTTCATTCTTATCAGCATCAAGAACTTTCATATCCATACCTAATGCTTGTAATTCTTTAACAAGAACACGGAATGATTCAGGAACACCTGGTTTTGGAATTGGTTCGCCCTTAACGATAGCTTCATAAGTCTTAACACGTCCAACAACATCGTCAGATTTGTAAGTCAAAATTTCTTGCAATGTGTAAGCAGCACCATAAGCTTCTAATGCCCAAACTTCCATTTCACCAAAACGTTGTCCACCAAATTGTGCCTTACCACCAAGTGGTTGTTGTGTAACTAATGAGTAAGGTCCAATTGAACGAGCATGAATCTTATCGTCAACCATATGTGCAAGTTTAAGGTAGTACATAACACCAACTGCTATACGGTTATCGAATGCTTCACCTGTACGTCCATCATATAAAACAGTCTTACCATCGCCAGGTAATCCAGCTTCTTGTAATGCACTCCAAATATCTTCATCACGAGCACCATCGAAAACTGGTGAAGCTACGTGAATACCTAATTTACGAGCAGCCATACCTAAGTGAAGATCCAAAACTTGTCCGATGTTCATACGGGAAGGCACACCCATTGGAGAAAGCATGATATCGATTGAAGTACCATCAGGCATAAATGGCATATCTTCTTCTGGAATAACAACAGAAACAGTACCTTTATTACCGTGACGTCCAGCCATCTTATCCCCAACTTGTAACTTACGTTTTTGAGCAATGTAAACACGAACCATCATATTTACACCTGGGGATAATTCATCTCCACCTTCACGAGTAAAGATTTTAACGTCTTGAACAATACCACCTGCACCGTGAGGAACACGTAATGATGTATCACGAACTTCACGTGCTTTTTCACCGAAGATAGCATGTAACAATCTTTCTTCTGCAGATAATTCTGTTACACCTTTAGGAGTTACTTTACCAACTAAAATATCTCCATCTTTTACTTCAGCACCAATACGGATAATACCAAATTCGTCAAGGTTCTTAAGAGCATCTTCACCAACATTAGGAATTTCACGTGTGATTTCTTCAGGTCCTAATTTAGTATCACGAGCTTCAGATTCATGTTCTTCAATATGAATAGATGTATAAACATCTTCTTTAACTAAACGTTCGTTAATTGCGATAGCATCTTCGAAGTTATAACCATCCCATGTCATAAATGCAATCAATGGATTTTGACCTAAAGCCAATTCTCCATTTTCCATAGCTGGTCCGTCAGCTAATACTTCATCAGCATCTACTCTATCTCCAACACGTACAATTGGTGTTTGGTTATAGTTCTTACCACCATTAGAACGATGGAATTTCATCAATTTATACTTGTCCAAAGAACCATCGTCACGGCGAACTCTAATTTCACGAGCATCTACATATTCAACTGTACCTTCATGTTCAGAAATCAATGCTACCCCAGAGTCATGTGCAGCTTTGTATTCAATACCTGTACCAACTAATGGTGCATGTGGCTTAATCAAAGGAACAGCCTGACGTTGCATGTTAGCACCCATCAAAGCACGGTTAGAGTCATCGTTTTCCAAGAAAGGAATACATGCTGTAGCAACAGCAACTACTTGTTTAGGTGAAACGTCCATGTAGTCAACTTTTTCAGTTGAAATTTCAACGTCATCATCTTTCTTACGAGCCATAACTACATCATCAACAAAGGAACCATCATCATTTAATGGTGAGTTAGCTTGTGCGATAACGTAATTATCTTCTTCATCGGCTGTTAAGTAGTCAATTTTGTCTGTAACTTTATGTGTTTCCCAAGATACACGACGATATGGTGTTTCAACAAAACCATACTTATTAATACGAGCATAAGAAGATAAACTGTTGATCAAACCGATGTTAGGACCTTCAGGAGTTTCGATAGGACACATACGACCATAGTGTGTATAGTGAACGTCACGAACTTCGTATCCAGCACGATCACGAGTCAAACCACCAGGTCCCAAAGCAGAGAAACGACGCTTATGAGACAATTCACCCAATGGATTAGTTTGGTCCATGAATTGGGACAATTGAGAACTTCCGAAGAATTCTTTAATTGAAGCAACAACTGGACGAATATTAATCAATTGTTGTGGTGTAACAGTTGATGTATCTTGAATTTACATACGTTCACGTACAACACGTTCCATACGAGTCAAGCCAATACGGAATTGATTTTGTAACAATTCACCTACGCAACGAAGACGACGGTTACCCAAATGGTCGATATCATCTGTATGACCGGCACCATCCATCAAGTTCAAGAGGTAAGAGATATTAGCAATCATATCTTCTCTTGTAACTGTACGGTGATTAAATTCTAAGTTACAGTTATTGCAAATGATTTTGGATACTACACCATCTGGATTAGTGATATAGAATTCAGCAAAACCTTCTCCGCTAAATACACCGCTCTTAGCAACGATATCAAGTTGTTCTTCTCCAACTTGTACGCCTGCATCAAGGATGATTTCACCTGTTTCAGTATCAACAATTGGTTGTGCCAATGTTTGACCCAACATACGTTGACGCCAGCCTAGTTTTTTATTTAATTTATAACGACCTACACGCGCTAAATCATAACGGCGAGCATCGAAGAATAAATTATCGAATAAATTACGAGCAGATTCTACAGTAGGAGGTTCACCTGGACGTAATTTTTTATAGATTTCTACCAATGCTTCATCAGCAGATTGAGTTGTATCTTTTTCTAATGTACGAACAATGCGTTCATCATATACTGGTAAACCATCTTCATCTGTTTGACCGTTCCAGAAAAGATCAAGAATACTTTCATTAGTATCCCAACCTAATGCACGTACCAATACAGTAGCTGGTAATTTACGGTTACGGTCAATACGAACAGCAACAACTTCGCTTGCGTCAGTTTCAAGCTCAATCCATGCGCCACGGTTAGGAATAACTGTGGAATCGTATAATCGATTACCCATTGTATCGATTTCTTTGTTGTAGTAAACGCCTGGAGAACGTACCAACTGGGATACGATAACACGTTCTGCACCATTGATGATGAAAGTACCTGTATCCGTCATCAATGGGAAATCGCCCATGAATACTTCTTGTTCTTTAATGTCCATATTTTCTGGATCATTATTTACTAAGCGAATATTTACACGAAGTGGTGCTGCGTAAGTAGCATCACGGTTTTTACATTCATTAATATCATACTTAGGTTCACCTAAGCTGAAACCTTCGAAAGAAAGAACTAGATTACCTGAATTGTCTTTAATCGGAGAAATATCGTTGAAAATATTTTGTAAACCACTCTCCAAGAACCACTCATACGATTTACGCTGAATGTCCAATAAATGCGGCATCTTGATAACTTCGTTAATTTTTGCGTACGTATAACGAGTTCGTTTGCCTACCTGTTCAGGTTTGAACATATTTGCTTTCACCCCTATCAAAACACACTGGTCTACCATTTTCTATAACGGCACGGAAAAGACATCTTACAGGTCTCAGTTTTCCTGCTCGGATAACGTCAAATAAAGCAAGGCCCATTTCATTTTTAAAAATAACCTTGCTTTCCATTAACCAAGCACAACCTTGGAAGAAAACCTCATCACTATTCAAGTTATAGTTTTTATATCCAAAAGCAGGAAACGCTACTTTTGCAATATATAATTCTATCAGTATTAAAAAAGACTGTCAACCAAAAGGGTTGACAGTCTTTCATTTTCATGCTT
>OGED01001066.1_pt1 | contig 10496 bp, 8 predicted proteins | sample 1570581 | NCBI WGS metagenome assembly OGED01 (sample SAMEA2582135, study PRJEB24529) | metagenome | biome: Human gut stool | place: China | collected 2011 | reverse complement strand
GGCCGATCGTCTGGCATTCCGACGTGCAAGGCGCAATCGAAAGACGCGCTACCGCGCTCCGCGCTTCAACAATCGCGTTCGATCAAAGCACAAGGGATGGCTTGCGCCGTCCGTTGAAAACCGCATTCAGGCGCACATGTCGCGCATCGAGGCGGTCTGCAGACTGCTTCCCGTCACCAAGATCGTGATTGAAACCGCATCCTTCGACATTCAAAAGATCAGGAATCCCGAAGTCGAAGGGACGGGCTATCAGCAGGGCGACCAGCTTGGATTCTGGAACGTGCGCGAGTACGTTCTTTTCAGAGACGGTCATATCTGTCAGCACTGTCGAGGCCGATCCAAGGATCCGATCCTCAACGTGCATCATCTTGAGAGTCGTAAAACGGGCGGAGATGCGCCAAACAACCTGATCACGCTGTGCGAGACATGCCACAAGGCTTATCACGCAGGAAAGATCAAGTTGAAGGTCAAGCGCGGTCAATCGTTCAGGGCGGAAGCCTTCATGGGCATCATGCGCTGGACGCTGCTTGACCGCGTACGCAAGACGCACCCTAAACTGCCTGTCGAGAACACCTACGGCTATCTGACGAAGCACAAGCGCATTGCTCTTGGCTTGCCCAAGACGCATTGCGCCGACGCCTTCTGCATTGCGGGAAATCTGAAAGCGTTGCGAAGAGGAGATTTCCTCTTCCAACAACAGACGCGAAAGCACAACCGACAGATACACAAGTGTTCGATTCTCAAGGGTGGCGTGAGGACGCTCAATCAGGCGCCATTCCTCGTCAAGGGGTTCCGCCTATTCGACAAGGTGAGAATCGGCGGACAGATTGGGTTTGTTTTCGGGCGACGCGTTAGAGGCACATTCAACATTCGTCGCCTTGACAAAACTGTGATCGGGACAGACATCAATTGCAAAAAACTGAGTCTTCTCGAAACACGCAAAACTTTTTTGACTGAACTACGAAAGGAGTAAGCCGCGATTCCTCACCCGACTGAAGTCGGATGTTCCCTCGCGGCAACTCTATGGAAGGCGTTGAGACTGGGCGGACACGTTCATACGGTGCCGCCGCAGAATACAAGTCGCACCTGCCCGATATGCGGCTGTGTTTCCAAAGACAATCGCAAGACGCAGGCGTTGTTCAAATGCATCTCCTGCGGACATCAGGGAAACGCGGACGTCGTGGCTGCGATCAACAGCAAAGAGCGCGGACGAAGCTCGTTAGCCTGTGGGGAGTCTGAGAAGAATGCTCAGGCTCAAGTGAATCCGGGTCGGTCTAAAAAACCGGCGCCGAATCAGCAGCAGGAATCCACCGAAGTGATCAGCAGCGCATGCTGCTGACACAGTAGAGAATCTCCGTCGTTCACGGCGGAGAGAACGTCAACAAATGTGTCATTTAAGAACCGTTGGGGAAACTCCTCGTTTTTTCATCCGCAACATCCCCAATTTCGACGCACCGGTCGCCTTTCGCCTCCCCTTCCTCATTCCGGTCCGCCGCACCGTCCCGAGTGCGTGCCCGAGGCGCCGATCGGGTAGAATCCCGAATCCCATCAGCCACGCATCCATTTCCAATCTTTTTTCCAAAGCAAACCGACATGTCCGCCACGATCGTTCCGCCGCTTGCCGTCGCCCCCATGGAGGGCCTCACGGGCTTCGTCTTCAGGCAGGTTTTCAGCCGCCACTTCACGGGCGCGGACGACTGGTTCATTCCTTTCGTGACGCCCACGACCCTGCCGCAGTTCACGGACCGCCAGATGCGCGAGCTCGCGCCCGAGGCCAATGCGGGCATTCATGCGGTTCCGCAGCTTCTGACGCGCCGCACGGCCGACTTCCTCTGGTCCGCGAAGGCGCTCGCCGACATGGGCTACGACGAGGTGAACCTCAACTTCGGCTGTCCCGCGGGCACAGTCGTCGCAAAGGGCAAGGGTTCGGGCTTTCTGCGCGAGCCCGAGGCCATGATCCGCTTTCTCGACGAGATCTTCAGCGCGGACCTTCCAATCGCGATTTCGGTGAAGACTCGCCTCGGCTGGGCCTCCGAGGACGAGTTCGACCGTCTCGTCGACGTCTACAACCGCTTTCCGATGAAGCGCCTCACGGTGCACCCGCGCCTCAAGAGCGACCACTACAAGGGCAGCGTGCGCCTCGAGACGCTCGACCGCCTCTATCCGAGCCTCAGGATGAAGGTGGGCTACAACGGCGACGTCGTCACGCCCGCCGACGCGGTCGCGATGACGGAGCGCTATCCGGGCATCGACCAGATGATGATCGGCCGCGCCCTGATGGCCGACCCCGCGCTGCTTCGCAAGATCCGTGGTGGCGAGCCCGCGACCGAAGCCGAGCTCGACGACTTCCGGCGCGATCTCTTCGAAAGCTACACGGCCGCCTTCGGCAGCCTCAAGAACGCCATGATGCGCATGAAGGAATACTGGTTCTACCAGCTCGCCCTTTATGACGAGAGCGAGCGCCCCGCCAAGGAGATCTTCAAGTCAAAGACGCCCGAGGCCTTCGCCGACGCCGTCAGGAGGCTCGTCGAGACCTGCCCGCTTCGCCGCGACGCCCGCGCCTCTTGGTACAAGCCTCTTTGATCAGGCTCCCCCCCTTCGGTTCGGCCCGAGCCGCATTCCCTGCGACAAGCTCAGCATAACGCCGTCCGAGCGCCGCAGGCACTTCGTGGCCCATGCCTTCCACGGGCTCGAGCCTCGCGCCCGGAATCACGGCCGCCGTCTCTTCGCCCGCCGCGAACGGCAGCAGCGGATCCGCCGTGCCGTGAATGACAAGCGTCGGAACCCGAATCTGCCCGAGCGCCTCCGACCTGTTTCCGCTCGCGAGGATCGCAAGCAGCTGCCGCTTCGTCGCCTCCATGTCGAGCGGCGTGTCCTCGATGCGGTCGAGCATCCGCTCGAGCGCCTCGACGTCGCCGCGAAAGGCGGGCCCCGAGAGCGCAAGCAGGATCTCCCGCATCTCCTCCCTCGCCTCTTCCTTCGTCCGCGCGGGTCCTCTCGGGCGGATGATCTTCCAGATCGTGCCGAGCCTGCCGAGGCCCGTGGCGGGATTGCCCGTCGCGGACGAGAGCGACGCGAGCGAGAGAATCCTCTCGGGATGACGCAGGGCGAGCGTCTGCGCGATCATCCCGCCCATGGAAAAGCCCGCGACGTGAAAGCGCCCGATGCCGAGACCGTCGGCGAGCGCCACGACGTCGTCCGCCATGTCGTCAAGATCGTAGGCAGCCGAAACCTTCCTGCGCGCGAGCGTTCTCGCCACAGCGCCGAGCACCTCGACATCCCTGACGCGAACGCCCGTCACGCGCGGGCTTTTTCCTGCGTCCCTGTTGTCGGGCAGCACTACCTGGAGTCCCGTCTCGACAAGCGCATCGACGAGTTCGGCGGGCCAGGCGTTCGACGCCATGCCGAGTCCCTGCAGAAGAATGACGGCGGGACGGGACGCATCACCATGACGCGTGAAGGAGAGCGGAACGACGGGACGGCGGGACATCGGGATAATCCTCCTGAACAATCAGAAAAAAGGCCCGGGACGCCGCCGGGATGCGGGCCGGACCTTCGTGACGGCGCTGAACTTGAACGCTGTCCGGGCTTACTTGCCCAGAGCGATCGGAAGCACGATGCTCTTCACGTCGACGGGCGTCGTCATCAGGCCGTTCTCGATGAGGAACTTCTGGTCGGCCTCAAGGCCCTTGACGTCGGCGTCGGTCAGCACGCCGTAGTAGTGGGACCAGCCCGCGAGCTTTTCGGCGTCGGCGAGCGAGATGCCGTGTTCCTTCGCGCCGATGGCGACGGCCTCCTGCCAGTTGGCCTTGATCCACTCGTCGGCCTCACGCTCGACGCGCACGACGGTTTCGAGCGCCTCGGGATGCTTTTCGGCGAACTGCTTCGAGGCGGTCATGACGAGGTTGACGTCGACGAGGCCCTTGGCGGTAGTCACGACGCGGCAGCCCGCCTCCTCGGCCTTGATGATGCCGCTCGCGGCAAGAAGCGCCGCGTCGACGCGGCCGCTCGTGACGGCGGTCATGGCGGCGGGAATGTCCATGGAGAGGAACTCGACGTCATCGGCCGACATGCCTTCCTTCACCAGAGCGGCGATGAGGAGCTGATGGAGCACGGTGCCGCGGGGACCCGCGACCTTCTTGCCCTTGAGGTCCTTCACGGAGAGACTGGCGCCGGGCTTGCCCACGATGGCGAAGGTGTCCGTCGGGTGCGAGACGCCCGAGGCGACGTAGACGGGATTGCCCGAGCCGTTGGCCATGAGGAGCGAGGCGGTGTTCATGACGGCGGAGACGTCGACGGCGCCGGCCGCCATGGCCTGGGCCTGCTTGGCGCCCGAGTTGATGGACTTCCACTCGACCTTGACGCCATCCTTCTCAAAGGCCTTCTCGAGCATGCCTTTTTCCTTCATGACCATGTTCTGAAGGTTGAACGGGCTCTTCACGTAGACGATCGTCACCTTTTCGGGCATGGCGGCGAGGGCGGACGCGGCAAAGGCGCCGCAGACGGCGGCGGCAAGAAGCTTCTTCATCATTTTCAGGATTTCCTTTTTATAGAAGCGGCTCCTCTTCAAGGAAGCCGCGGAGGATTTCTTCGGAAAGCGCGCCGAGTCCAGGAGTCGCGAGGCTCCTCGGATAAGGCGCGGGATTGTCGTAGGTGCGCGCGATCACGCCGTTCTCAAGCCTGCAGATGCGGCTCGAGAGCAGCACGGCCTCGGTCACGTCGTGCGTGACGAGCACGGTCGTGACGGGACGCGCGGCGTGAATGCGAACGAATTCGTCATAGAGCTGGCGGCGAGTCAGAGCGTCGAGCGAACTGAACGCCTCGTCGAGCAGGAGGAGTTCGGGCTCGGCGGCGAGCGCTCGGGCAAGGCCCACTCGCTGGCTCATGCCGCCCGAGAGCGCGGCGGGCATCGACTCGGAGGCATGCGCGAGGCCCGTGAGCGCAAGCACGGCGTCGACCTTCGCGCGTCGCTCGTCGGCGGGCAGGTGTCTCACGGCCACCTCCACGTTTCTTCTCACGCTCATCCAGGGAAACAGCCTGTGCTCCTGAAAGACCACGGCCGTGCGGGGCGCGGCGGCGCGACCCTGCGCGTCCTCCATGCGGATTTCGCCCGAATCGGGCTTCTCAAGTCCCGCAAGGAGCCTCAGCAGCGTCGTCTTCCCGCAGCCGCTGCGGCCGATCACGGCCGTGATGCCGCCCGCGGGCATCTCGAGCGACAGTCCGTCGATCGGAGCCGTCGTGCGGCTGTCGGACGAAAAGGCCTTCCTGAGATTTCTGATTTCAACCTTCACCATCTACGCAGCTTCCGAAATGCGGCGCGAGAGCGCCGAAACGAGCCTCGAGATCACGGCGTCGGCCGCAATGCCGAGCCCCACGATCGTGAAGATGCCGACGAACACGACGTCGGTCTTGCCGAATTCGGAGCTCTCCGTAATGAGAAAACCCAGCCCCGACGAGGCGGCGATGAGCTCGGCACCCACGAGGGCGCGCCAGCTGTACCCGAAGCCCATGCGAAGGCCCGCCAGAATCCCGGGCATGGCCGCAGGAAGCGTGAGCATCCTGAAGCGCTCGGCGGACGTAAACCTGAGAAGCTCGGCCACTTCGGCAAGCTTCGGGTCGATGCCCTTCACCGCCGTGAGCGCGCTCAGATAGATCGGAAAGAAGCTCGAGAGAAAGACGATCGCAATCTTGGGCGCCTCGTCGATGCCGAGCCAGAGAATGAGAACGGGAATGAGCGCAAGCGGAGGCGTGAGCCTCAGGAATTCGATGACGAAATGCGAGGCCGCCGCGGCTGCGGGCCTCACCGCGAACCAGACGCCGCAGCCGATCCCGAAGACGGCCGCAAGCACGAAGCCCGTCATCGTGCGCATCGCACTCATGCCGATGTGCGCCGCCAGCGACCCGTCGGCCGCCATGCGCACGAACGCCTCCCACACCGCCTCGGGCGACGGCAGGAGAACGGGCGCGATCCCGCCCGAGTGCGCGGCGAGCCACCAGGCGGCAAGAAGCGCCGCCGGGATGACAAGGCCCAGTAAAGGAAGCGATGAACGGTTCATGTCGGAGCGGGCGGACCGGAGACGGCTACGGTCATACCCGAGTAAATTTGTCGGGATAATGTAGCAGATGAGCGGTCCTGATGCAAACCATTCTCACACGAGGAGTCCGGAACTTTGGAGAACGGCGAAGAAGGCACAGCCCCTGAAGGGACGCGCCCGGCGCTGGGCCGGGCGTGGAAAAGACATGCGGGACGGAAGTAGTCTGTCCCTGATCAGAGCGAAAATCCGCGCCAGACAAGCTGGCAGCCGAGGGCGACCATCACGCAGGAGAGCAGGATGACGATGAGGCGGGGCTTGCTCTTTCGAGCAAGGCGTGCGCCGAGCTGTGCGCCCACGATGGCGCCGCAGCCCACTGCGACGGCGGGGGCCCAGACGATGTGGGCGAGTAGCGCATGGCCGACGACGCCGATGGCGGCGCTCACCATGAGCACGAAGGTAGAGGTGGCCACGGCGACGAGCGGCGGGAAGCCGAGCAGGAAGACCATCATCGGAACGTGCACGACGCCGCCGCCGATGCCCAGAATGGAGCTGATGAAGCCCACGAAGAAGGAGCAGCCGATGCCGAGCCAGATCTTGCTTCTGGGGAGCTCGTTCGGATCGAACTCGTCGGCCGAGCGGTTGGCGGCCTTGTTGCGGGAGCTCCAGTACATGAAGCAGCCGAGGAAGGCGAGCGACGCGCCGAAGGTGATCGAGAAGGCGGGGCCCGAGAACCATTCGCTCACGTAGCTCCCGAGGAAGGCGCCCGGCACCGTGGCGAGTGCAAAGGGCATCGCCACGCTAAGGATGATGCGCTTCTGCCTGAAGTAGGCCCAGGTGCCCGAGAGCGCATTGAGGAGCACGCCGAAGAGGCTCGTGCCCACGACCTCCTGAACGTTCGCGAAGGTGCTGCCCGAAGGCTGCATCATGAAGTACATGAAGAGCGGCACCATGATGAGGCCGCCGCCGATGCCGACGAGAGCGCCGAAGGAGCCGACGCCGATGCCGAGAATGAAGAGCTCGATGAAGTCAAGCATGACCGTGTTGTCGTCTTGTATTGATGGGTGTAACCGAGGGAGTGCGCATGACGCGCCGTGTGCGCGGCGGACCGTGCGGGACTATTCGACATGATACGCCCGCCGTCTTCCGTCAAGGACGAAAACCCGCCGTCCTCTTCATCCTGCTCAAAAAATGCGGGGCGCCTAACCATGGACGTCCCGCATTCCGTTTTCACAGTCTTCTTTGCGTCACAGCCTGATGCGCGCGGCTAGCCCCGGCGGGCAACGGCCGATCATCAGGTCGGCGAGCACCTCGGAGTGCGTGCACGCGAAGACCTGCACGCCGGCTTCGACGAAGGCGGCCGCGGAGGTCGCGACGAGCCTGCGCAACTCGTCGTCCATGCAGGCGTCGGGCTCGTTCCAGAAGAGAATCATGCCCGGCGAGATCATGCCGTTGCGAACGAGCCTTGTGAGCATCACGATCCTGCGCTCGCCAGAATCCAACTCGGACATCGGCACCATGGCGCCTTCACGGATGACGACCAGACTCTTGTCGTCAGGATGCTCGGCGACGCGGCCGCCGAGCCTCTTTTCGAGTCGGTCAAGGAGCGCCGCAAGCGGGGCTGCGGGTTCGGACTTCGTGTCCTCGGCGCCGAGCACCGAGCAGGTGTCGCGCCAGACGCCCTCGAACCCGACATGCCACATCTCGAAGAGCTTCGGGAACCAGGGCACGAAGGAGGCGAGCTCCTGCATGGGAATGAAGACGGGGCGGCCAGGGGCCGTGCCCGACGGCATGGCGTCGACGGAGACGAATTCGGAGCCGCTCTTGAAGCCGAAGGCGAGCGTGCCCTGGGCCTCCTCGTGCTCGAGCTCGACGGCGCACTCGCCGCGCGCGAGGTCGCCCACGCAGCCCGGACGAAAGTTCTCCCTCAGCCGGCCCGTGATCGACTGCGCGTATCCGAGCTTCGTCATCCAGCGCGTCGTGAAGGCGCCCGCGGACTCGACGGCGCACAGCAGCTTGAGCAGGTTGTGTCCGCCTGCGCCATTGGGCGCGACGATGACGTTGAGACCGGGCGCAAACGCATGGCGCCCGTCATTGATGTTCATAAAGCCGCGGAGGCTCAAGGATCGGATCAAGGCCGTTCCTCCTTGCAATATTAGTGTTAAGCGGTGTGCTCGGCCCAGACGGCGGCGACCGCCTCCCTGACGGCGGTCTCGTCCGCCTTCCAACTGCCCTGCACGAAGCCCTTCGCACCGCCGCCGCGGCCGTTGAGGCGCTTGTTGAGCGCGATGCTCACGGGGCGCAGAAGGTCGTCGGGGATGGCGCAGACGTAGCTCATGACGCCGGGCTCGGTCTCGGACATGACGGCGATGAAGGGAGCCTTCTTCGCTTCGGAGAGCTGCACGCAGAACTGGCGGAGCTCAAACGGGGTGAAGCCTTCCTCCAGGACGACGAGCGGCGTCTCCTGAGCGGGAATGGCGTCGGCCTTGAGGTCGAAGATCGTGCGGTTCATCGCCGCAATCCTCGCGTCCTTGGCGGCCGACTCGGCGAGCACGCGCTCGACGGCCGAGGAGATCTCGAGGGGCTTCGCGGAGAGAAGCGCGGAGACGGCGCGGGTCTCGCGGATGCGGGCCTCGTAGTCCCTGAGGGCGCGGATGCCGCATACGAAGAAGACGCGGGTGCCGCCGCGGTGCTTCATCGAGGAGAGCACCTTGATGAGGCCGATCTCGCCCGTGCTCCTCACGTGCACGCCGCAGCATGCGCAACGGTCGCATCCGGGCACGTCCACGATGCGCACGTCGCCCTTGAGGGCCTTCTTGCTGCGGTAGGCGAGCTTTTCAAGCGCCTCGGCGTCGGGAAACGAGATGCCCACCTCAACGTTGGCGACGATCGCCTCGTTGCAGGCGCGCTCGACTTCGGCCACCTGCTCCTCGGTCATCACGCCGCTGAAGTCGCACGTGATGACGTCGTCGTCCATGTGAAAGCCCACGTTGTCAAAGCCGAACCTCGCGTTGACGATGCCCGAGAAGACGTGCTCGCCCGTGTGGTTCTGCATGTTGTCGAAGCGGCGCTCCCAGTCAAGCACGCCCTTGACGTCCTGCCCGACATCGAACGCCTTTTCACAATAGTGCACGATGCCCGCCGGCGTGCGGCGCACGTCGAACACGGCTGCGCCGTCGATCGTACCGTGGTCCGCAGGCTGTCCGCCGCCTTCCGGATAAAAGGCCGTGTCTTCAAGCATGACCTCGAAGCCCTTTTCGCCTTCCACGCATGAGATCACCTTCGAGGTGAATTCGCGGACATAGGGGTCACGATAGAAAAGTTCGGTCATGGCGGTCATGGACGGCTCCTTGAAAAAACCTGAGTGGTGAGACTGCAAAGTCTATGCGCATTCTTCGGGATGCGCAAAACGCGCAACGAAGACGGCCCAAAGCCGGCGCTCCGGGCCGCAGGACAATGCATGCTTGGGGAAGACGTGAATCAGGCGACGTCCTTCGTTCTTCTGACGGCGCCCTCGCCCACGAGCTTTTCGTTGATGAAGCCGTAGGCCTGCGCGTTGAGTTCCGCAAAGGGCGGATTGACGCCGAACTTGCGAGTATAGAAGAAGCCCTCGAGCGCCATGATGGCCACGAATCGAGGCAGGCGCTCCGCTTCGGGCAGCGCCTGGATGCGGAACCAGAGCTTCTGGTACCAGTCGTGCACGGGCTTCATGAGCTCGTCGTCGTGCACGAAGTTGGAGAGCAGCGCGACGCCCACGTCGGCCCAGTCGCGGCTGTCGGCTTCGAAGGTCTTGAACCACTCGACGAATCCCGGCACGAGCGTCTCGTCGGGACGGCCCTCGAAGAGCGCCTCGTGGCGCTTCATCTGGCCGTCGAGATGAGCGGCGTAGTCCTCGATGAGCGCGGCGTGGAGCGCGCGCTTGTTCTTGAAGTGGTACATGCACGCGCCCTTGCTCATGCCTGCGGCCTGGGCCGCGCGGTCCATGGTGAGCGCACCGATGCCTTCCTTGAGGATGATGCCGCGGGCGGCTGCGATGATGGCTGCGCGGGTTCGGAGGGCCTTTTCACTGCTCATGGGAAATGCTTGCCGGAAATGTAGGTAGATGGTGGTCACTGACCCGATTTTACGCCCTGATGCGTTGAAACGGGCGCGGCGCATGGGTTTGCAGGGAGGGCGCCGCATATGGACAACGGCCCGCGCCGGAGACTGGCGCGGGCCGCTGACCTTGATCAGGGTCCCGGAGAGGAGGCATGGGACCCTGAAGGAGCCTTTTCGCGAATTACTTCGCAGCCTTGGCGGCGGCTTCACCGGCGATGCGGCCGAATACGATGATGTCCGTGTAGGCATTGCCGCCGAGGCGGTTCGTGCCGTGCGTGACGCCGGTCACTTCACCCGCGGCCCAGAGACCCGGGATGACCTTGCCTTCGGCCGTCAGGGCCTCGGCCTTTTCGTTGATGCGCACGC
>OGED01001060.1_pt1 | contig 10519 bp, 9 predicted proteins | sample 1570581 | NCBI WGS metagenome assembly OGED01 (sample SAMEA2582135, study PRJEB24529) | metagenome | biome: Human gut stool | place: China | collected 2011 | reverse complement strand
TTACAAAATCTTTTTATCTTTGTCTCACTTAATTCCTTATTATAATTTACTGCAAGCAATAAATATTGTGTCATCATGGCCGGCGGCATCGGCAGCCGCTTCTGGCCCAAAAGCCGCCAATCCAAGCCCAAGCAATTCCTCGACATCCTCGGCACCGGCAAGTCGTTTATACGCATGACGTACGAGCGTTTCGAAAAACTGGCTCCGGCTGAAAATTTCCTGGTCGTGACCAACGCCCGCTACAAAGACCTCGTGCTGGAACAAATCCCGGAACTCGGGCCGGAACAGGTACTCTGCGAACCCGTCGGACGCAACACGGCTCCCTGCATCTGTTATGCAGCCTACGGACTGCAGAAGCGCGATCCGGGAGCGAAGATGATCGTCACCCCGGCGGATCACCTGATCCTCAACGAGGAGGATTTCCGCGCCATCATCGGCGAATGCCTCGACTTCATCGACGACCGGGCGGCTCTGATGACCGTCGGCATCAAGCCCACCCGTCCGGAAACGGGTGTCACCAACCATGGCTCCATCGTGCAGTACAAAGGCCAGTGGTTCGCCTTTTACCATAACAGCGCGCTCTCCGGCGACCCGTGGCTGCGTTCCGTCTGTGTGGACCGGCTCTACCACAATGCGGACGGTACCATCCGAATGGTGGAGCAGCGTTGACGTGGAGGCTTTGTCTTGTTTTGTGATAGTGGATTTTGCGGAAAACGCAAGGGGAATGAAGTGGAAAACGAGGTGGAAAATCGTTCGCCTTAGATTTGAAAATCGTTCGGCTGAGATTGAAACAGCCGTCTCCGGATAATCGGGGACGGCTGTTTATCGTGTTGTTTTTCAGTGTCTTATTCTACGAGTTTGCCTTCCTGCTCCAATGCGTTCCATAGGGAGTAGCGGGCTTCGGGGTTGAGTTGTTCCAACTGTCCGAATATTTGCTTGATGTCCGAACGGTGGGAGTCTGTCTCGTAGGGGCAGAGTTTCTTTTGCTTGCGGTAGCCTTGCAGTGCTGCCCAGGCTGCGAGGTCGCGCTCGTGCACCATGCACAGCGGACGGATGATCGTCATGGGGAACTTGCGCATTTGCAACCGGGCGGGCATCGTGCCGAACTGGCCTTGGAAAGAAAGGTTGAGCAGCAGCGTGTGCAGGATGTCGTCCTGATGGTGGCCCAACGCAATCTTGTGGCAACCCAGTTCCTGCGCCACGGTGAAGAGCATCTTCCGGCGGTTCCACGAACAGAGGAAGCAGGGGCTTTTGCGCGTGTCGGTACTCGGGTCGAACGAGGTCTCGCGCACGATGAGGCGCACGCCGCGTGCGGCGGCGAAGTCCTCCAAGTAGGCCGTGTCGCTTTCGTAGTCGATGTTGGCCATGCGCACGTGCAGGGCCGTGAGCGTGAGCTTCGGGCGGTGGATGCGGGCGCGGCGCGACATGAAGTCGAGCAGGGCGAGCGAGTCTTTGCCGCCGGACAGGCCGAGCAGGATGTGGTCGCCGTCGTCCAGCAAATGGTATTGGGTCAGTCCTTTGCTGAAATGCCGCCAGATACGGCGTTCCAGGAGTTGTGCTTCCGTGGGTTGCATGCTTTTATGGGAGCTTGTGGTTAAAGGAATACGAAATATACGGCCAGCACGAGGCAGAAGAAGGCGGCCAGATGGTTCCAGTGCAGAGCCTGTCCTTGGAACATCACGGTGGCGATGACCGTAAAGACGATGAGCGAAATGACTTCCTGAATCACTTTAAGCTGCATCAGGTTGAAAGGGCCGCCGTTGCCTTCGAAGCCAAGCCGGTTGGCCGGCACTTGGCAACAGTATTCTGCGAAAGCTATCATCCACGAGAAAAGGATGACGCCGATAAGCGGCCAATGGGACGATACGCCCGTTTGCTGCAACTTCAGATGGCCGTACCAGGCCAGCGTCATGAAAATGTTGCTGCTGATGAGCAGCAAGATGGTGTAGACTGCGTTCATGTATACGTTTTTTTTTCGGGCGCAAAGTTACGAAAATAAAGTCGTTGCTTGTGCCGCGCGGGCAGAAAAAAGGAGGTTGAGGCAGCTAGTTGCGCAATTTGTAATAAGGTTATTTGTGATGTAATAGTTTTATTAGTAATAAAGTTGTTACTAAACGGGAAAATCACTATCTTCGCGATGGGTTAAACAGAGGATGATTATGGAAAATAAGCCATTTGTTTTTGGTGTGGCCACTTCGGGTGACAATTTTACCGACCGCAAGAAAGAAACAGCCCGTTTGTTGTCCAACTTCCGGCACGGTGTGAATACGGTGTTGATTTCTCCGCGCCGTTGGGGAAAGACATCTTTGGTCCGTAAAGTGTGCCGTTTGGCTCAGTCCGATACGTTGAAAGTAGTCTATCTGGATATTTTTTCTTGTCGTAGCGAACGGGAATTTTACGATGCTTTCGCGTCGGCTGTGCTCAAACAGACTTCTTCCAAACTGGAGGAGTGGATGGAAAATGCCCGGTTGTTCCTTTCGCGGATCAGCCCCAAGATTTCGTTGGGCACGGAGCCTATGACGGATTTTTCCATCTCGTTGGAACTCAATCCCAAGGCAGCCGATGTGGACGATATCCTGCAACTTCCGGAAAAGATTGCGCAAAAAAAAGGTATCGATATAGTCGTGTGCATCGACGAGTTTCAACAGATAGCCGAGTTTAAAGATTCAAAGGCTTTTCAGAAACGCTTGCGTTCGGTTTGGCAATTACAGAAATCGGTGTCGTATTGCCTGTTCGGCAGCAAGAAGCATCTTATGAATGAACTTTTTGAGAAAAAGAGCCTTCCTTTTTACAAGTTCGGCGATACGGTATATTTGCCCAAGATCGGGACGGAGGATTGGGTCGATTACATTTGCGGACGCTTTGAGGCTACGGGCAAACATATTTCCGCCGAGTTGGCCGGGAAGATATGCCGGGCCGTAGACAACCATTCTTCGTATGTGCAGCAGTTGGCGTGGTTGGTGTGGATTCATACAGACGAGACGGCCACGGAACAGGATTTCGAGGGAGCATATCAGGATATCATCGACCAGAATACGCCGCTGTTCGAAAAGCAGACAGAGAGCCTCACTGCATATCAGATGAATTTTTTGCGGGCCGTACTGGAGGGTGTGCACAGGGAATTCACTACGCGTGCCGTTTTGCAGAAGTACAAATTGGGCTCGTCGGCCAATGTGAGCATCGTAAAACGGGCATTATTGAAGAAAGAACTTATCGAGATGGAAAAACGTCAGGTCGTCATTCCGGATCCGGTGATGGAGGAATGGTTGAGGCGGGAATTGGGTTTGTAATGCCAAACTGGGGAAGGAGGGTGTAGTACACGGTGCGCTAACGAATCAGCCCGTATGGACCGTGCGATCCATACGGGCTGATGTTTGTGATATGATGCAGGTTATTTCTGCAAATACTCATGCATGCTGCTGGCTGCCTTCCGTCCGTCTCCCATGGCGAGGATGACGGTGGCACCGCCGCGCACGATATCTCCTCCGGCAAAGATGCAGGGAATGTTGGTCTGCATGCCCTCGTTCACCACGATAGTGTTCTTGCGACCCAACTCCAAACCTTGGATGGAAGTGGGGACAATCGGGTTGGGGGATACGCCCACGGCTACGATGGCCATGTCGATGTCCAGCGTTTCCGTGGCGCCCGGTATCGGTTCCGGACTGCGGCGACCGCTGGCATCCGGTTCGCCCAGTTGCATCTTTTGCAAGACCACCTGCTTCACCGCGCCCTTTTCGTCGGCTATGTATTCCAACGGGTTGTGCAGGGTGAGGAACTCGATACCTTCTTCCTTGGCGTGCTTCACCTCTTCGAGGCGGGCCGGCATCTCGGCTTCCGAACGGCGATAGACAATCATCACCCGTTCCGCACCCAGGCGTTTGGCCGTGCGGCAGGAGTCCATGGCCGTGTTGCCACCGCCCACTACCATGACATTCTTGGCCAAATGGATAGGGGTGTCCGTATCCGGATTAGAGGCGTCCATGAGGTTGACGCGCGTCAGGTACTCGTTGCTCGACATGATGTTGATACTGTTCTCGCCCGGAATACCCATGAAGTTAGGCAGTCCTGCGCCGGAACCTACGAAGATGCCTTTGAAGCCCTCGTCCTCCAATTCCTGCACACTGATGGTTTTGCCCACGAGACAGTCTTTTTCGAACTTCACGCCGATTTTCTCCAAGTTCTGAATCTCCACGTCCACAATCTTGTTGGGCAAGCGGAACTCCGGAATGCCGTATTTCAATACGCCGCCGATTTCATGCAAGGCTTCGAACACCGTCACGTCATACCCGTATTTGGCCATGTCGCCGGCGAATGAAAGTCCGGCGGGGCCGGAGCCGATGACGGCCACTTTGATGCCGTTTGCCGGAGCACATTCGGGGACGGACATCATGCCGCTCTCGCGTTCGAAGTCGGCAGCGAAGCGTTCCAGATAGCCGATGGCTACGGCCGGTTCGTTCATCTTCAGGTGGATGCACTGGCTTTCGCATTGTTTTTCTTGCGGACAAACACGTCCGCAGACAGCCGGGAGCGCGGAAGTGCTCTTCAACACGCGGGCGGCATTGAGGAATTCGCCCCGTTCGATGTTCTTGATGAACGACGGGATGTTGATGCTTACCGGGCATCCTTGCATACATGTCGGGTTGGCGCAGTCCAGGCAGCGCCGGGCTTCGGTCATGGCCTGCTCGGAACTGAGGCCGATATTCACTTCTTCCGTGCGCGTGGTGGCGCGGTACACGGGATCGAGTTCCGGCATGACGACACGCGGGATGGCCGTGCGTTCTTTCGGCTTCATGGCCTTCCGGATTTCTTGCCGCCACGGTGCATTACGGTCGGTCAGCTCGCTGAGCGAAGTCGTGGTATCCATTTGGGAAGCATCGGCCGCACAGGCTTTTTCAGCTTGGCAGTTCGTATTTTCGGGCGTGCCTCCGGATGCTTGTGCAAACCGTTGCATCTCTTCCGTCTCTTCCTTTTTAAAGGCGCCCATACGCTTGAGCATCTCGTCGAAATCGACCTGATGACCATCGAATTCGGGGCCGTCCACGCAGACAAAGCGTGTCTTTCCGCCCACGGAGATGCGGCAGGCACCACACATGCCCGTGCCGTCTACCATGATGGTATTCAGGGACACATCAGTCGGGATACTGTATTTCTTAGTGAGCAGGCAGCAGAATTTCATCATGACCGCCGGGCCGATGGCGAAACATTTGTCCACCTTTTCACGCTGGATGACGCTTTCTATGCCTTCGGTCACCAGTCCTTTGCGGCCATAACTGCCGTCGTCGGTCATGATGATGACCTCGTCCGAACTCTTGCGTACTTCGTCTTCCAGGATAATCAGCTCTTTGCTTCGTCCGGCCAACACGGAAATCACGCGGTTGCCCGCTGCCTTCAGGGCTTCGATGATGGGAAGCATGGGGGCTACGCCTACTCCTCCTCCTGCACATACCACCGTGCCGAATTTTTCGATATGTGTGGCTTTGCCCAACGGACCGACCACGTCGGTGATATAGTCCCCCTCATTCAGGTGGCACAGACGGGTGGAAGAAAGTCCCACTTCTTGTACTACCAGTGTGATAGTGCCTTTGACCGGATCGGCACCGGCTATGGTCAGAGGCATACGTTCCCCCTTTTCTCCAACGCGGACAATTACGAAATGACCGGCCTTCCGGGCTTTGGCTATCAGCGGGGCTTCGATTTCAAACTTGAAGACCTTTTCGGAAAAGCGGCTTTTGGATACGATTCTGTTCATTGCTCTATTCGTTTGGATTTATAATAATAGGTATGGCTCAGCACGGTTGGTCGTCCAGCATTTCAAAACCGCAATAAGGCACGAGGCATTTCGGCATGCGGATGCCTTCGGGCGTCTGGTTGTTCTCCATGATGGCGGCTACGATGCGCGGCAGGGCAAGGGCCGAACCGTTCAGCGTATGACATAGTTCCGTCTTCTTGTCCTCCGTGCGGCGGTAACGGCATTTCAGGCGATTGGCCTGGTAAGTGTCGAAGTTAGACACCGAACTGACCTCCAGCCAACGTTTTTGTGCTTCGGAATATACTTCGAAGTCGTAGCAAATGGAAGAAGTAAAGCTCATGTCGCCTCCGCAAAGCCGAAGGATGCGATAAGGAAGTTCCAGTTTCTGGAGCAAGCCTTCTACGTGTGCCAGCATTTCCTGGTGGGACTGTTCCGAATGTTCAGGTTTGTCGATGCGTACCAGTTCCACTTTCGAAAATTCGTGCAAGCGGTTCAGGCCACGCACATCCTTACCGTAGGAACCGGCTTCACGACGGAAACATTGCGTATAGGCACAATTCTTGACGGGCAGATCCTTTTCGTCTAAAATGACGTCGCGGTAGATGTTCGTCACAGGTACTTCGGCCGTGGGGATAAGATAAAAATCATCCAGATTGCAGTGGTACATCTGTCCTTCCTTGTCGGGCAACTGTCCGGTACCGTAACCGGAGGCTTCGTTGACTACCGTAGGAGGCATGATTTCTTCGTAGCCTGATTTGCGTGCCTCGTCGAGGAAGAAGTTGATGAGGGCACGTTGAAGCCGTGCGCCTTTTCCGCGATAGACGGGGAAACCCGCCCCCGTGATTTTCACGCCGAGGTCGAAGTCTATCAGATTGTACTTCTTGGCCAGTTCCCAATGTGGGAGAGCGTCTTTCGGCAATTCCGTTTCCATGCCGCCCATTTTCACTACCACATTGCCCTCCGCACCGTTGCCTTCCGGTACGATGTCGTATGGGATATTGGGGATAGCGCAGAGCAGGGTGGTGAGTTCTTGTTGTGCCCGGTCCATGGCTTCTTGAAGGGCTTTGTTCGTATCTTTCAGTCGGGCTACTTCTGTTTTGATGGATTCGGCTTCTTCTTTCTTTCCTTGTTTCATCAACGCACCGATTTGTGCGGCCAGTTTTTTGCTTTCCGACAAATTGATGTCTAATTGTGTTTGCGCTTCGCGGCGTTTTTTGTCGGTAGCCAACACGTTTTCGATAGCTTCCTTGGCTCCTGAGAAATGTTTTTTCTCCAGACCTTTGATGACCCATTCGGTCCGTTCGTTGATGAGTTTTAATGTAAGCATACTACTATTTATTTTATAATCCTACTTTCCTGTGAGTTGCAAAATTAATTAAAAAAAAGGTAGGGAGCGCAAAAAAAGCCCGAAAAACTCCTTATTTCTTTGTCAAATGGCGAAAAGAACGGCCGTAGGACGAGAAAAGTGATACGGTAGTAATGGCCTTGCATTCCCGTTTGCTAACATATTGTAACTGTTTTGCCATAAAAGACAAACGAATGAACGGGATTTCTTGATATAAGTCAATATTATTTCTCCATACGTATTAAAAGAGGTCTTTTTGCTTGTATTCGGGAGGAAACCTCCGTATCTTTGTATTGTTTTTAGGAGAGGCCATGAAGGCCAAGTATATATTAAAGGTAAAAAGATTGAAATTATGAAGAAGTTAATGACTATGGTTAGCGCCATGATGATGGTGGCAGCCGTAAATGCAAGTGAAGTAACTACGGTAGCATTCAACGAGGCTCGGGTAAATGTGCCGGCACGTGTACGTTTCGTAAAAGGGGATAACTATGGTTTCAGCGTGGAAGCCAAGGATTCCGTGATAGCAAGGGCCGTGCGTTGCAGTGTGAAGGACGGTGTGTTGAGACTCAGCTTCGGTAATGCGTTGCAGCCGGGTGAATCTAAATTCGACGCCAAGAAGGGCGTGTATTACTATGGTGTTAATCCGACCAACCAGGTCTTTGTAGGTGAGAATGGAGAAGATGACATGGTGATTACGGTCGTAGCTCCGGACATGCCTAAGTTCAAGACATCTTCCGATTACGTAGCAGTGACGGTGAAGGCCGTGGAAGAGGCTGGGAATAGCCGGGCTGCACTGACGATGAATGAGTAATGGATGAAAGCCACCTTCGGGTGGCGGTCATATAAAAATGAAGTCCTCTGAAAGTTTTTAATGGAACTTTTGGGGGACTTTCGTTTTTATCCCTATCTTTGCAAAACACATCCATTACAATTAATCTATGTGGACAGAACTATTGAATTCTTCTTATTTTGCCTTGTTTCTCATTGTGGCCTTGGGGTTTATGCTGGGGCGTATTAAAATTCGCGGAGTTTCCCTTGATGTGTCGGCTGTTATTTTCATTGCTTTGCTCTTCGGGCATTTCGGGGTTTCTATTCCTAAGGAATTGGGCAACTTCGGATTGGTGTTGTTCATCTTTACCATAGGTATCCAGGCGGGTCCCGGTTTTTTTGATTCTTTTCGCACGAAGGGCAAGACGTTGATTCTGATTACTATGTTGATAGTGGCTTCGGCTTCGTTGACGGCCGTAGGATTGAAATATGCTTTTGGTATCGATACTCCCAGCGTGGTAGGGTTGATAGCCGGTGCGTTGACCAGTACACCGGGACTTGCCGTGGCCATTGACAGTACGAATTCGCCTTTGGCTTCTATTGCATACGGTATTGCCTATCCGTTCGGAGTCATCGGGGTGATTCTTTTTGTCAAGTTGTTGCCGAAGATGTTGCGTGTGGATCTTGAGCAGGAAGCCCGTAGGCTGGAAGCCGAACGGCGTAGCAAGTATCCGGAGTTGCAGACTTGCATATTCAAAGTGACGAACCCTCAGGTCTTCGGACGTACTTTGGCACAGTTGAATGTGGGACGGATGACGGGTGCTGTGGTGTCGCGGGTCAAATCCGGAGGGGAGATTCTTATTCCGATGGGACATACATCTTTGCATGCCGAAGACTGGGTGCAGGCTGTGGGGAGCGAGGATGCACTTTCTCAATTAGGCGTATTGCTGGGAGAGCGTAAGGAGGGCGAATTGCCGTTGGTGGAGAGTCAGGATATCCAGTCTTTGCTGTTGACCAATAAAAATATGATTAACAAGCAATTGGGAGACTTGAACTTGCATCAGAACTTCGGCTGTACCGTGACGCGGGTGAGGCGGAGCGGTATAGACCTTGCCCCTTCACCCGATTTGGCCCTGAAGTTCGGAGACAAACTGATGGTGGTGGGCGAAAAAGACGGATTGAACGGTTTGGCTTGTATGTTGGGTAATAATGCCAAGTTGCTGTCTGATACTGATTTTTTCCCTATTGCCATGGGAATCGTATTGGGCGTATTGTTCGGTAAGCTGAATATATCGTTCGGCGACGGAATGTCTTTCTCTCCCGGGTTGACGGGAGGAGTGCTTATCGTGGCTTTGGTGTTGAGTGCGATAGGAAAAACCGGTCCTATATTATGGTCCATGTCAGGGCCTTCCAATCATTTGCTTAGGCAGTTGGGATTGCTTTTGTTTTTGGCTGAGGTAGGTACTTCTGCCGGTAAAACTTTAGTCGAGACATTCCAGAGTAGCGGTTGGCTACTGTTCGGTGTGGGAGCAGCTATTACGATAGTGCCTATGCTAGTATCTGTCGTGGTCGGACGTTTGATTTTTAAGGTTTCGGTGTTGGATCTCTTAGGAACGATTACCGGAGGGATGACGAGTACACCGGGATTGGCTGCAGCAGACTCTATGGTGGACAGCAACATTCCCGGTGTGGCATACGCTACGGTCTATCCCATTGCGATGGTTTTTCTTATCTTGTTTATTCAAGTAATAGCCATGACATTCTAAGAACGTCGAATTCCATTTCTATGGAGACTGATGAAAGAAATAAATAATTATAGATTATAGACGGAAAAAGTAAGATGAGTGAGATTTTAATTATTATCGGATTGATTTTGTTGAACGGAGTATTTTCGATGTCGGAAGTGGCCATGATTTCAGCGCGGAAGTCTCGTCTGTCCACGGATGCGAAGAAGGGGAGCAAGGCGGCACAGAAAGCTTTGGACCTGTCTGGCAATCCCGACAGATTTTTGTCTACCGTACAGATTGGTATTACGCTGATTGGCATTTTGACCGGTATTTATTCCGGTAATAAGATAGCTACGGACTTGACGGATTTTATGCTTTCATGTGGTGTCTCTTCTGCCTATGCTGCCGTATTGGCGCAAGGTACGATTGTGGTGGTGGTGACCTATCTTACGATTATTTTCGGTGAACTGGTGCCGAAACGTATCGGTTTGAGTGTGGCGGAAGCCGTGGCCAAGTTGATGGCACGACCTATGAATGTGTTGGCGATGATAGCCTCTCCTTTCGTTTGGTTGCTTTCCAAGAGTACGGAACTCATCTTTAATCTGCTGGGAATAAAGGGAGATGACGGAAAAGTGACCGAAGAAGAAATCAAATCTATCATTAAGGAAGGGGCGGAAGAAGGGGCTGTAGAACCCGTGGAACAGAACATCATGCAGCGCGTTTTCATGTTGGGAGATTTGAAGATAGGTTCTATCATGACGCATAAAAGCGATGTGGTGTGGTTGGATACTGCAATGTCGGCCCGTGAGATACAGGAGGTGCTGAAACGGGATTTATATGAATCTTATCCGGTGGCAGACGGTGATTTGGATCATGTGAAGGGAATGATTTGGCTAAAAGATTTAGAGCCTGTTTAAATTTTATTTAATA
>OGED01001035.1_pt1 | contig 10697 bp, 10 predicted proteins | sample 1570581 | NCBI WGS metagenome assembly OGED01 (sample SAMEA2582135, study PRJEB24529) | metagenome | biome: Human gut stool | place: China | collected 2011 | reverse complement strand
ACCAGCCCGATGGTCGGCACCTTCTACCGCGCTCCCTCGCCCGGAGCCGATCCCTTCGTCAAGGTCGGCGACACGGTCAAGAAGGGCCAGGTCGTCTGCATCATCGAAGCCATGAAGCTTCTCAACGAAGTCGAGGCCGACATGGACGGCACGGTCAAGGAAGTCTGCGTTGAAAACGGCCAGCCCGTCGAGTTCGGCCAGTCGCTCTTCATCATCGAATAATCCGCACGCGTCGCTATGTTTGGAAAAATTCTGATCGCCAACCGCGGCGAAATCGCCCTGCGCATCCAGCGCGCCTGCCGCGAGATGGGCATCAAGACAGTCGCCGTGCACTCGACCGCCGACGCGGACGCCAAGTACGTCCGCCTTGCCGACGAAAGCGTCTGCATCGGCCCCGCCCAGTCGAACCTCTCCTACCTGAACATCCCGGCCATCATTTCCGCCGCAGAGGTCACGGACGCCGAGGCCATCCATCCAGGCTACGGCTTCCTTTCCGAAAACGCCGACTTCGCAGAACGAGTCGAGCGCTCCGGCTTCACCTTCATCGGCCCGCGCGCCGAAAGCATCCGCCTCATGGGCGACAAGGTGAGCGCCAAGCAGGCCATGCGTGAAGCGGGCGTCCCCTGCGTTCCCGGCTCCGACGGTGCGCTCCCCGACGATCCTCAGGAAATCCTCCGCATCGCCCGCCAGATCGGCTATCCGGTCATCATCAAGGCGGCGGGCGGCGGCGGTGGCCGCGGCATGCGCGTCGTGCGCACGGAGGCCGCGCTGATCACCTCGGTCAACATGACCCGCGAAGAGGCCCGCGTCGCCTTCGGGAACCCTACCGTCTACATGGAGAAGTTCCTCGAGAACCCGCGCCACATCGAAATTCAGGTTCTCTCCGACAACTTCCAGAACGCCGTCTATCTCGGCGAGCGCGACTGCTCCATGCAGCGCCGCAACCAGAAGGTGCTTGAAGAGGCTCCCGCCTTCGGCATTCCCCGCAAGCTCATCGACCGCCTCGGCAACCGTTGCGTGGAGGCCTGCCGCCGCATCGGCTACCGCGGTGCCGGCACGTTCGAGTTCCTCTATGAAAACGGCGAGTTCTACTTCATCGAGATGAACACGCGCGTTCAGGTCGAACACCCCGTCACCGAAATGATCACGGGCGTCGACATCGTGCGCGAACAGATCCGCATCGCCGCAGGCGAGCGTCTCTCGGTCCGCCAGCGCGACATCACGATGCGCGGCCACGCCATCGAGTGCCGCATCAACGCCGAGGACCCGTTCACCTTCGTGCCGAGTCCCGGCCGCGTCACCGCCTGGCACCTGCCCGGCGGCCCCGGCATCCGCATCGACACGCACGTCTTCTCCGGCTACACGGTTCCGCCCTACTACGACAGCATGATCGGCAAGATCATCGCCCACGGCGATACCCGCGAGCAGGCGATCGCGCGCATGCGCGTCGCGCTCTCCGAACTTGCCGTCGAGGGCATCAAGACCAACACAAAGCTTCATCGCGAACTCCTCGCCGACGAACGCTTCTTTCAGGGCGGCACGAGCATCCACTATCTCGAAGAGAAGCTCCGGTCCCGCGCGGAAGCCCACAAGTAACCTAGTTTTTTCAGCTGCGGGAGTTGACCTGACTCCCGCATTCTTTTTCTCCGTTGAGGATTTATGCGCCAGATTAAGATTCTTGCCGACGAACGCAGCGCCGAAGCGCTTTCCGACATGCTGATGGACGCGGGCGCGCTCTCCGCCACCATCGAGGACGCCGACGCCGAATCGACCGACGAAAAGCCGCTCTACGGCGAACCGGGACTCGAGCCCGACAACTGCGCCTGGCCGCGCTCCATCGTCTCCATTCTTGCCGACGACGACTTCGACCTCGAGACGTCGCTTGCCATCGCCGTCAAGGCCCTCAAGTGCGAGAAGCCCGAGCTTCTCGGCACCGAGGAGATCGAGGACGCCGACTGGGTCCGCATCACGCAGGCGCAGTTCCAGCCGACTCAGGTCTCCGACCGTCTCTGGATTGTGCCGACCTGGCACGACCTTCCCAACGAGGACGCCATCAACGTGCGCCTCGATCCGGGCGTCGCCTTCGGCACCGGCTCCCATCCGACCACCCACCTCTGCCTGCAGTGGCTTGACGCCAACGTTAAAGCGACGGACCGTGTCCTCGACTACGGCTGCGGCACGGGCATCCTCGCCATTGCCGCCAAACTCGTCGGCGCGGCCGAGGTCGCCGGCACGGACATCGACCCGCAGGCCGTCGAGGCCGCAGGCGACAACGCGCTCATGAACCACGTGGAAGCCAAGTTCTACCTTCCCGACGACATGCCCGAAGGCACCTACGACATCGTCGTCGCCAACATCCTCGCCAATCCGCTCAAGCTTCTCGCCCCCGCTCTGCTCGGCCGCGTGAAGCAGGGCGGCGCGCTCGTGCTCTCCGGCGTGCTTGCCAAGCAGGCCGAAGAAGTGATCGCCGCCTATCAGGCCATCGACCCTGCCGTCAAGCTCTCCGTCTGGCGTCAGGAAGAGGACTGGGTCTGCATCGCCGGACGCTGCGCGTAAACGTCAAGACTGCATCTGGGAGACTTCTCCATGGCCAAAGTTCTTCGCTGTCCCGCCTGCGGGGCCCTGTGGCGAGTCAAGGACGACTTCGCCGCCGACATGCTCCACTGCACGGAATGTCAGGCATGCTTTTCCGCCGACAAGACGGAAAGCCTCAGCGTGCCAGACGAAAAGCTCGACGCCCGTCTTCAGCAGGCCGCCCGCCGTCAGGCCGTCATGCAGGAGGAGGCTCGCGAGGGCGAGGCCGTCATGAGCCGCATCGCCGATTCGCTCACGGACTTCGACGCAAGGACCGAAGCTCCCGAGGCCCCTCCGGCCGCCGAGCCCGCACCCCGTGCGCCCGAGTCCGCCGAACGGTCCCATGGCGTGCTCTGGACGCTCGTCACGCTTCTTGCCCTCGTCGTTCTGTCCGCCGCCGGCCTTCTTCTCGGCCACAAGACCGTACTCGGCACGATGCCGCAGCTGCGCCCCGTCTATGAAGAGGTCTGCATGAAGGCACCGTGCCCCGGCTTCGTCTGGCAGAACGCGGCCGCCTTCAAGGTGACCGCAGAGATCGAGCGTCCGCTCGAGACGGCCGACGACGCCGACCGTGAAGTCGCCCGCCGCCTGCCCGTCGTGACGGCCCGCCTCTCCAACACCTCGGAACTGCCTCAGGCACTGCCGATTCTGGAGATGAAGCTGCTTGACGCCGCAGGCGAAACACTCGCTCAACGGGTGCTCGAGCCTGCCGACTACGGCTTCGGCGGCCGCGACGCCGTTGCGCCGGGTGCCGACGTTGCCGTCCGCCTGACGGTCACGACGCCGCTTCCCTACGATGCGTCAAGCGCCGTCGTGAAGGCCGTCTCCGCCCTTCAATAACCTTCAGACCAAGGCGCTCCGCCGTACGGCGGAGCGCCTTTTGCCTTTTTGCAAACCCATGTCCGTCATCATTTCCGGCTCCATCGCCTACGACACGGTCTTCACGCACGAGGGACGCTTTGCCGACACGCTCAGGGCAGAGGCGCTCGACCGACTCAACGTCACGCTTCAGGCGGACTCCATGAGGCGCACCTACGGCGGCTGCGCCGCAAACATCGCCTACAGTCTGAAGCAGCTTGGCGGAGATCCCCTTGTCTGGACCGCCGTCGGCAGGGATGCGGACGACTATCTCCGGCATCTTGAACGTCAGGGCATTCGCACGGACGGCGTGACCGTCATGCCGAACGAATGGACGGCGCAGTGCATGATCACCACCGACAGGGACGGCAATCAGCTGGCCACCTTCAGTCCCGGCGCCATGGCGCACGCAGATCGCCTTCCCTGGCCTGACGACACGGGCATAGTCTGCGGAATCCTCGCCCCCAGCGTGCGAAGCACGCTGCTGGCGCACGCCAAGGCCTTTGTCTCGCACGGCATCCCCTTCATCTTCGATCCGGGCCAGACGACGCCCCTCTTTTCTGGCGACGAGCTTCTCGCCCTGACAAGAGCGGCGGCCTGCGTTGCATTCTCCGACTACGAGGCCCTCATGATCGAGGAGCACACGAGTCTCTCTCCCGCAGAACTCTCCCGCCTCACGGGCGCGGTCTTCTGCACCCATGGCAGCCAAGGGAGCTCCGTCTGGCAGAAGGGCGAGGAAACCGTCATCCCTGCGCCGAAGGTCGAGGCAGTCGACCCAGTCGGCGCTGGCGACGCCTACCGCGGCGGCCTTCTGTGGGGCATGGAAAGGGGGCTTGACGCCGTCAGCTGCGCCATTGCGGGCACCGTCATGGGAGCCGCAAAGGCAACGGCCACGGGACCGAGCTACCGCATCAACGCCGAGCTGGTTGAAAAGGCAGTCAGGGAGGGCACTCCCTTCGACTGCTGGTCATAAAGAAAAAGGCGCTCCAAGCCGAACAGCGGAGCGCCTTTTCACTGTCTGAAGCCCGTCGGGCGTCAAAGCGGAATGAAGCCATGGGAAATCGGCGTCACGAGCATCAGCAGGACATTGGCCAGAATGATCACGACAATGGGCGACAGATCGAAGCGACCGAACATCGGAATGATCTTGCGCACGGGACGAACGAACGGATCCACAAGCGTGCCGAGCGCGTAGGTCATCGGGCTCTGCGGATTCAGCCAGGTCATCACCACCCAGATGAAGACGCCCCAGGACATCATTTCGAGCGCCCAGCGGAGCACGGTGGCCAGCGGGGCGATCACCAGACCGATCGGCGTATAGGGCATCCCCGTCAGCACACGCTGCATGAGCACCATGATGACGGCGGCGACAAGCGCAGCCACGAGACTGGGCCAGTCGTAGGAACCGCTCCTCGGAATGAGTTTCGAGAGCGGCTCCACAAGCCAGTCCGTCGCGCGTCGCGCAAGCTGCACGATCGGATGACGCGGGGAAAAGGCCCACACGTAGACCCAGGCGCGCAACAGAAGCAGCACGCCGAGAATCGACATGACGGACGTGAAGAGAAACTGAATGAGTCCAGTGAGAAGGGTGGGCATGGCGACGGAGACCTGAATTTTGAATTCAGTCGACTATATCAGACTATCCCGACCTCAGGGCATGACCTGAGGTTCGGTTACGATCCTGACGCGCCCCGGAACCATTTCCCTGACGCGATCCCAGTCAAAGGAGGGGCCGGGGTCCTGCTTGCGGCCGGGCGCGATGTGCTCGTGCCCCGTCACGGCTTCCACGGGCAGCACTCTTGTCAGCGTCCCCAGAAGTTCTCCGAGCGCCAGGTACTGAGCGTCTTCATAGGGCGTCTCGCCCGTGCCCTCGAGCTCGATTCCGACGGAAAAGTCGTTGCACCCCGTGTGCCCCTCGAAGGACGAGACGCCAGCATGCCAGGCCCTGTCCAGAACGCTCACATACTGTCTGACTTCTCCCGTGCGGCGCACGAAGAAATGGGAGGAGACCCTCAGGCCCCTCAGGGACTCGTATTCGGGGCGGTTCATGGCGTCAAGGGTCCCCATGAAGAGGGCGTCGACGTCCTCCCCGCCGAAGCGTCCTGCAGGCAGAGAGATGAAGTGAAGGACCGCCAGCGAAACGAGCGCCCCTTCGGGACGCTCGTTGAAGTGCGGAGAGAGCCGGCGCACGACGCCGGGCAACCACCCGTCGAAGGCGCGGTCGGGGGATGTCATTGCCCGTCCCGCGCCGCATCGCGGCAGCGCTTCGAGCAGTAGACGCGCTCCTTGCTGAGCACGGCCTCGCGTTTGGGAAAGTAAAGGCCGCAGTGGTCGCACTTGACCATCACCTCGCCTGAAGGCTCGCGAGACTTTCCCTGAGCCTCGCGCTCCTTGGCACGCAGGCGCTTGAGTTCACGGCGCTCCTCGTTGTCAAGACTGTTGCGCCTGCGACTGAGCGTCCAGGCAACCCACATGGCGACAGCCAGCGCCACGAAAAAGAGGATGCGTCCCATGAATCCTCCTCAGCGGACCAGTTCCTGAATGAAGCTGTAGCCGAAGTAGGCCACGACGAAGACGACGAAGCCTGCCCAGAACCAGTTGAGGGCGGTGCGGGCGCGCCAGCCCGCAACGCGGCGGCCTGCAAGCAGGATGCCGAAGAACACCCACGCAAGCCACGTGAGAATCGTCTTGTGGTCAAAGAGGAAGTAGACGCCCTTGGCCTCCTGAGTGGCAAGTGCGCCGACGATCAGCGTGAGCGTGATGAAGAGGAAGCCCACGACCACGATTCGAAAGAAGATGCGCTCCATGACGACCAGAGCGGGCATGGAGTCGAGGAACTTCGACGTCTCGCCGACCGCCGGGCTCTTCAGGCGGCGGTTGATCAGCGCCATGAGTACGGCGTGGACGAAGGCGATCATGAGGAAGGCGTAGGCCGCGATGGCAAGCAGCAGATGCCAGCGGAAGATCGTCGTCCACTCGACGGAGGGGATCACCTGGCCGGTGAACAGGAGCGGGCTCAGCGTGCCGACGGCGGCAGCGATGAGCACGATGCCGAACTGGCCGTGCAGACGATGAATCCACGTCTCGATCAGAAGGATGATCACCGCAAAAAAGAACATTTCGGACATCGCGAAGCCGAATCCGAAGTTGACTGCACCTTCGCCGAACATTTCGCCGTGAAGGGCGTAGCCCTGCATCACCAGACCGGCAAGCACGGGCCAGCGGATGAGGGAGGAGGCTCCCGAGCCCTCGCCCTTCATCGAGCCGATGATGGCCATCCCTGAGCCCAGATAAAGGATCGCAGCAATGATGGTGCAGATGGTGAGAATGGTCATTCTGTGTTCTCTTGTTTTTTGACTTGTTCGATCGAGGCGCGGGCGTTGGCCGGCGCGCTCGAGGAGGCTGGAGATCGATGCAAAACTCGGCCGTTCCCACTAAAATGAGAAGTTTGCCGAAGGACGGTGAAAGCCGCTCCGGCTTGAAGGGCCGGAAGCGCTCCCGACGCCTGCGGCGGACCCGAACAGCATCCGAAGACACGCCTTGCAAACATGATTCTAGCCGCAACGGGCTTAGATATCCCTGAAATCGCGTCTCGGACTCCAATTTTCAGAAGCGCTCCCCCAAGCCCGCTCTTTCGGGAGCCGCGACGGCCGGCGCTGCGCGCCCGCCGTCCTCAGGACAGGCCCTTCAGGCGCCTGTCCGTCAACCCCAGGAATCCATAAACCATGCTCGACTCATTAAGCCAGCGCCTTTCCAAAATCGTCAAGACCATGCGCGGTCAAGCGCGTCTGACGGAAGAAAACACGAAGGACATGCTGCGTGAGGTTCGCATTGCGCTTCTCGAGGCCGACGTAGCCCTGCCCGTCGTGCGTGAAGTGCTCGCCCGCATCAAGGAAAAGGCCATGGGCGAAGAGGTTGTCGGTAACCTCAATCCCGGCCAGGCCTTGGTGGGCGTCGTGCAGCGCGAGCTCACCGCCATCATCGGCGGCGACGTGCCCGCCGCCGAACGCGACATCAATCTTCACACCCAGCCTCCCGCTGTCATCCTTCTCGCCGGTCTTCAGGGCGCGGGCAAGACGACGAGCGCTGGCAAGCTGGCCAAGTACCTCATCGAAACGAAGCGCAAGAAGGTTCTCACGGTGTCCGCCGACGTTTATCGTCCGGCCGCCATCGAACAGCTCAAGACGGTGACCGAACAGGCGGGCGCCGAATGGTTCCCGAGCACCGTCGGCCAGAAGCCGCTCGAGATTGCCGCTGCCGCCATCGACCATGCCCGACGCAAGTTCTTCGACGTGCTCATCGTCGACACGGCCGGCCGTCTGGCCATCGACGAGGCGATGATGCAGGAGGTTGCCGAGCTCAACACCTTCCTCAAGCCCGTTGAAACGCTCTTCGTGATCGACGCCATGCTCGGCCAGGACGCCGTCAACACGGCCAAGGCCTTCAACGAGCGCCTCCCGCTCACCGGCGTGGTCCTCACCAAGATCGACGGCGACAGCCGCGGCGGTGCGGCGCTCTCCGTGCGTCACGTCACCGGCAAGCCGATTAAGTTCGTCGGCACCGCCGAGAAGCTCACGGGCTTCGACGCCTTCGATCCCGAGGCGATGGCCTCCCGCATTCTCGGCATGGGCGACATCGTCGGCCTCGTCAAGGACGTTCAGAAGTCGATCAACATCGCCGAAGCCGAAAAGCTTGCGCAGAAGATCAGTCAGGGCGACAAGTTCGACCTCAACGACTTCCGCGCCCAGCTCTCCCAGATGAACAACATGGAGAGCTTCTCCTCCATTCTCGAGAAGCTCCCCGCGCAATTCCAGGAGGCCGCCTCCAAGGTCAACGACGAAGAGGCCAAGAAGTCCGTCTGCCGCACGATGGGCATCATCGACAGCATGACGCCCTTCGAGCGCCGCAAGCCCGACCTCATCAAGGCCAGCCGCAAGAAGCGCATCGCCGCCGGTGCGGGCGTCCCCGTGCAGGAGGTCAACCGTCTTCTCAAGCAGTTCGAGCAGACGCAGGACATGATGAAGCGCATGAAGCGTGGCGGTCTCGGCAAGATGATGCGCGCGCTCGGCCAGTTCGGCCGCGGCGGCTTCCCCGGCATGGGCAGCTTCGGCCGCTGAGCTTCACGATGCGCATCCTCGGCCTCGACCCCGGTCTCAATCGCACGGGCTGGGGCGTCATCGACGCCGCCAGCGGACGGTTCGTCCGCGTCGACAGCGGCATGATCCGCGTCCCCGAGGGCGAGCTCTCGGCCAGACTCGGGCACATCGTACGCGAGCTTTCGAAGGTGATCGAACGAACGAAACCCGACCTCGCCTCCGCCGAGCGGGTCTTCGTCAACGTGAACCCGCAGAGCACGCTGCGCCTCGGCCAAGCCAGAGGCGCGGCGCTCGTCGCCGCTGACCTTGCCGGCCTGCCCGTCGAGGAGTTCACGCCAAGCGAAATCAAGGAGGCCGTTTGCGCCACCGGACGCGCCGACAAACCCATGGTGCAGCGCATGATCGGCATGCTGCTCGGCATCGAAGGCGACATTCAGGCCGACGAGGCCGACGCGCTCGCCTGCGCGGTATGCTGCGCCAACTCGATTCGCATGCGCGCCTTTGAAAAGGCGGGCAGCACGACTCGCACCTATGCGACGCCCCGTCGCGGCCGCAGCGCCGCAGGTGCGCGCAGCGCCTGGACGGCGCTTTTCACAAAGGAAGGGAAAACATCATGATCGGACGGCTGCACGGCAAGCTCATTGAAAAGACCCCGCCTCAGGTCCTCGTTGACGTCGGCGGCGTCAGCTACGAAGTCGACGTTCCGATGTCGACCTTCTGCAACCTGCCCGCCGAAGGCTCCGAGATCACGCTCCTCACCCACTTCATCGTGCGCGAGGATGCCCAGCTTCTCTACGGCTTTGCAACCGCGGCGGAACGCCAGACCTTCAGGGCTCTCATCCGCATTTCAGGCGTCGGCCCGCGCATTGCGCTCGCCGTGCTTTCAGGCATGAGCACTCAGGATCTCGCAGACGCCGTCGAGCAGGGCAACGCCACGCTTCTCACCCGCGTGCCAGGCATCGGCAAGAAAACGGCCGACCGTCTGGTCCTCGAGCTCAAGGGCAAGCTCGCCGGCAACGCCTTCGCGCCTGCGGGCGGAGCCGCATCCGCAGCCCAGGCCGACATTCTGAGCGCCCTGATGGCGCTCGGCTATTCCGAACGCGAGGCTCAGGCGAGCGTGCGCGCGCTCCCCGCCGAAGTGACGGTGAGCGAAGGCATCCGTCTCGCCCTCAAGGCGCTTGCACGCTGAACGAGGTCATGAATGCTTGAGGAAGAACGCATCATCGACGGCCGCACGGCCAGTCCCAACGAAGAGAACGTCGACCGCGCGCTGCGCCCGTCGCTTCTCAACGAATATGTCGGGCAGGAGGCCATCCGCGAGCAGCTCCAGATCTTCATTGCCGCCGCCAAGCGCCGCGGTGAGCCGCTCGACCACCTTCTGCTCTTCGGCCCTCCCGGCCTGGGCAAGACGACGCTAGCCCACATCGTCGCGCACGAAATGGGCGTCAATCTCCGCCAGACCTCGGGGCCCGTTCTCGAGCGTCCCGGCGATCTGGCGGCCATGCTCACCAACCTCGAGCCGCACGACATCCTCTTCATCGACGAAATCCACCGTCTCTCGCCTGTGGTTGAGGAAATCCTCTACCCCGCACTCGAGGACTACCAGATCGACATCATGATCGGCGAGGGTCCTGCCGCGCGTTCGATCAAGATCGACCTGCCGCCCTTCACGCTCATCGGTGCCACGACGCGCGCAGGCTCGCTCACAAATCCCCTGCGCGCCCGCTTCGGCATCGTCAACCAGCTGCAGTTCTACACGCCCGAGGAGCTCTCCCGCATCGTGCGCCGCTCGGCGGGCCTGCTCAACGTCAGCATCGACGAGACGGGCGCGTTCGAAATCGCCCGTCGCAGCCGCGGCACGCCCCGCGTCGCCAACAGACTTCTGAGGCGCGTGCGCGATTATGCCGAAGTGAAGCACGACGGCCGCATCACGAAGGAAGTGGCCGCGGCCGCCCTCAAGATGCTCAACGTCGACCCCGAAGGCCTCGACATGATCGACACTCACTTTCTCAGGACGATCATCGAGAAGTTCTCGGGCGGTCCCGTCGGCATCGAGAACCTCGCCGCCTCCGTCGGCGAAGACCGCGATACGCTCGAGGACGTCGTGGAGCCCTACCTCATTCAGCAGGGCTTCGTGCAGCGCACGCCGCGCGGCCGAGTCGCCACGCC
>OGED01001025.1_pt1 | contig 10809 bp, 8 predicted proteins | sample 1570581 | NCBI WGS metagenome assembly OGED01 (sample SAMEA2582135, study PRJEB24529) | metagenome | biome: Human gut stool | place: China | collected 2011 | reverse complement strand
ACGGCGGCAACCCAATACAAGAAGGCTATCACTTTGTTATCCGGGAATACCTTGCCCATGTTCTTCAAGACATTAGTACCGTAAAACCATATCATTGCCCACGTGATCCAAGACACGAAAGCCTTGGCGTTATCCTCCGATATATCCATCATCACGCCTATCCAAAACGAAATGATAATTATCAGGAAATAGACTAACATGTACACCCAGCTACGGATGAACTTGCTCTTCCGGAAATCCCCGTGATCCGCAGCCAACCCCCAGAACGTATCGATGAAGGCCAGCGACAGGATCACCACCAAGAAATTCTCGATCGGCGAAACGAAGTCCATCGCCGTGACAACGGCGGCTATGGCGATGGACTTGCCCCAATTTGCGAGGTCTGATATGTAGGAGAGGTAGCGGTACATATTTTGTATTTAATATATTTTTTCGAGAAACAGCAATCATGGTGCGATGTTAGCCCATTCCATTTAATCGCATTTCAGATAAGAGTAAATTATTTCCAACCGGGAAGCCTCGATATCGTTAGCGTCAAGCAATTTCTCCAGATTCGGATTGTCCAGTTTCTCCATCTCGACATCCTCGCTCTCCTCCAGTATCTTCTCGACAAAATCATTGACCTCCTTGTTGTATCCTTCTATGATCGAGGACGCGTCCCTCAGCTCATCTCCAGACATCACGGGCTTACCGCCCGTGTTCACGGAATCATTATGGCCACGAACCTTTTTCATCAGCTCGTCAAAGCCTTCCGGCTTAAACTTCTCAATGGCATCCTTTATATCAGCCTCGTATGTCTCCGATATGGGGCGCAATTTTCTAAGGTTGTTCAACACCGTCATCTTCGAGGATGACACCATACCGGTCAGCTTGCATCCGTTCAACACCTTGTACAATTCAATGGCTTCTTTCTTTTTCATGATCTATGTTTTTATGTTATAAACTTGTAAGCCCGGTCGCATCGAAATAACACGACCGGAAAAATAATTAATCCATCACTACCGATACTTGGTTCTCGACAGCGTCGATGTATTTCAATACCTCACCGCTTACTTGCAGAGCGGTAAATGTGCTATCATTTACATTGACACTCAATCCCCCAAATCTGGTGTAGTTATAGCTTCCGATATAACCGGCTTGCTTGTTATAAACCTGTCCGTTCGCCTCAGACACCTTGTTCTCGCTCGTTATCGTGACACGGCTCTCCTTGATATCAAGGATATCTCCTGTGCCATTAATGAGTTTTGTTACGCTCTCTGTCTTAATTTCCTGTAATGTCATGGTCTTTAATTTTTTAAATGTTAATATTCAAATTATTTATATTACGGTTCTGCCACATCCTCTATAGGTATATAGCTAGTCTTCAAATCGGGTAAATTAGCTTGTCCGGCGATCCAATAGGTATATCCGCTCGCATACGTGATCGATTGCTCAAATGGGCCGACTACTACCTTTTGCTTGCCCGGGACTGTTATGGCGTTTGGGTAGCTATAAGTCGCTACCGTCTCACCAGATGACTCAGGGTCTGCCGTGCCCTTAGTTCTTACGAATATCGCTCTCACATTAGTGAGCGTAACTTGCCCTGAGCCCGTATTATCAACCGTGATCGTAAAGCTGACCTTATTTCTTGCCGAGCTTGTCCAGTTACCGATGCAATAAATCTGGACAATCGTACCAGTTCCCTTGATATTTATTTTCAGCGGTGGTAACGGAAAACAAATAAACGTGCTAGCCGGTATACTTCCACCAGTGCTAAATGATGCTTTAGATAAAAAAGTATAAACAGTCCATACCCCGAAATGTGATTGCGTTATACCAGATATTACAGTAGATGCGCTACCAGTACCCATCTTGCTAGTGCTTGTTCCTATCATATATATAGTACTGTTCTTGTATAATACAACACCTATATAATAGTCTGATAGCGGAATCCCGGATATCACAAGGTCTGACAGTGTTAGGTTATCAGGATCTCCGGAAGGTACAGCTAAATCAAAATCTATCTGTATGGTGTTGTTTACCGAAATATAGTAGTCTTCCTGCCCGGATGCTTCTACCGGAATAATAGCGTCATGATAATATCCCCTGAAATCGCCGAGCCTAAAGGGCTCAACGGATCCGCCTCTTGGTGGGGCATAGTTCCATTTATCAAGCTGGTTAACCAGTTGATACAGGAATGACCCAGCATTCCCTATCGCTCCAATGGACGTGTATGTAGGGAATGACAGTCCGCATTTTCCATCTTGCGCCTTCCACCAATATGTTATTCCATCAACATTATCGGCTGTATATCTTACCGGCTTTTTCTTAGACCACTTATTTATCTTAGCAGCCGCCGCTGTCACACCTCCACATAGTGTGCCTACATCCGTACTTGGATAGCTCAATATATTGCGGACATGCATTACGCTTAAATCCGTTGTAGGTAACAAATATCTTGCCATATCTTACGCAACTTTTAAATTATTCAACTCCTCTCTCAAATCTCTCACCTCTTTCTCAAGGTCCGCTATGCGCTTGTCCTTGTCGGTCATCCATGACTTGGTTGGGCTAACGAACTTATCAAGTTTCAAGTTAAGCTCATTTAATCCATTTATTGCTACCACTGTTGCCAATGTCGAATAATCGACTGTCATAATTTCCCCATATCCATTAATATCAGCCCTACCTATCAATTCGGGGAATACTCTATTGATCTCTTGTGCGGATACTCCGATACGAGTAATATTATCTCCAATATCCTTACGCTTGTGATAAAAGGCATAGATGTCTCTTATCTTGTCGAGTATATTTTGAACATTGCTCATACGCTCCTTAAGGCGTATATCAGATCCGTTAGAATAGTTTCCTTTGATATACAAGCTTCCTGCATTTGTAAGGCTTGCTATATTAGTGGACGTATTTTTATAACAGAAATATAATTTATCATCACTTCTATTTGATATATAATATCCATTAGATGAATTAACGTCTTGAACCCCCAAGAACGGCCAAGTAATACCTGTGGCCTTTATTCCTGTAACGTTTCCGCCGGTAAATGTAGGCCCCGCAGGTCCTTGTGGCCCTGTCGCTCCTGTTGCCCCTTTAGGCCCTTGTGGCCCAGTCGCTCCTGTTGCTCCTTTAGGCCCGGTAGCTCCTTGTGGCCCTCTGATATTCCTCGTGGTAGGCGTAGTCGTTGATGTGCTGTTCGTCCAGCTAAGGTTTCCGCTCGTGTCAACGGATGGATACCAGTATTTAAATGGAGCTGGAGCATTGCCGGCTGAGTAGGCTATCACATCTCCTGAGGCTTTTATATCCTTGCTAGACGTGAAATTACTCGTACAATTCAACGTGTCGCTTGACGTTGTTATGAGCCGGGACGTGTAATCGCTCGTACTATTACCGTGGTGGAAGTCGATATAGGGGGTGGTGGCATTTAGCTCAATACTTCCTTTATTAATGAAAGTATTACTGCTATTACTATTAAAACTAGTATTAGCGTTTCCAACGTATATGCCGGACGTAAAATATCCATTTGCGAATCTAGTTCCTGTAAGTCCTACATTGTAAGTGTTATTCAACCTAGGGTACACATGGCCACATTTTATATGTCCATTTACTTCAAGTTTCTCGGTGGGGCTGCTCGTGCCGATCCCGACATTGCCACCCTCGGTCATGGTTATTTGCACTCCAGATGTAAACATCTTCAATCCATAATATCCACCTAGTGTAACATATTTACCAGAAGCGGCAACAAGCCCTAGTCCATACCAATAAGCGTTATCTTGACCTATAGTACCATTTATATCTTTAGGATTAAGCGTTATGCCCTTAGATGAATGTATACTCCCTACATTAGTCATATTACCGCTAATATTAGCTGTGCCGTCGAAAGACTGCCCCCAAATGGTTCGGGCTGTTTGGAGTTTAGTAGCTGATGCTACGTTCGAAGCGAGTATGTCGGACAGGTGCTTGCCATCTAATAGATCAGCATTTAAATTTTTACATGTCGTTTTAGATGTAACTTCTATTGGTGCAGTTCCATTAGCAACTGTGGAAATTAATTTACCTGCGTATCTAATCTCCCCTTCACTAGTAATAGTTAATTTATCTCTATTATCAGTTCCAGTATTTAAATATATGTTACTACCATATATATATGTACTACCATTATTTTTGCTTACACCAGCACCAATTAATAAATTATTATTGTAATTATACAATAAAATATCCGTAGCATTACCAGTAGTTGAAGTCGATTTAATAGCTTTGTTATTGGCTATGTTTAGAACACCATTTACTGTTAAATCACCAGTTATCGTGTCACCTGACTTCTTCACGTACTTACTGTCTAGTGTAGATATAGGCAAATGGCTAATGTCTATCTTCTTGCTTGTGTCGGCCTTGGCAAGCTCCGCCCACATAGCAGCAATGTCCAATCCACCTACTATATTGCCATCTACACTCAGCGTTCCATCCGTAGCTATATTAAGGCCGTTACCGACCTTGACCATGCCTAACGCCCCGGTACCGGCTATAGGGCTTACTATATCATAATTACCGGTTGCGTAGGCAACCACATCACCGGTCGCCAGAACGTTGTCATTAGCGTCAATCTTGACATAATGGCTAGCGTCCTTATAATTGAGATACAGGTTGGACAGCACGGCGTTCGTCCCGGTCATTCCGTTAATCGAGTTCCCGCCCGAGAAACGGACCCATTGCGCCGATTTATCCTTGGCCACGTCAAACGTCTTGTCGCTGTTAAGGTGTATAAGGCTGTTGATGCTCGGCACGCCTGTCATTGCCCCGGTAGCTATCCCGTTGGAGTTGAGTTTCTGCCCCCACCATGTGGCGGCGTATAGCTTGTCTCCTTCCAGCACGGTGCCCTTGGCATTACCGAACTTCACTGCGAACTGGTTCTGCGTGTCCTCCGTGTTAGGTTGGTTCAATAATTGCAAACCCGTTCCAGCGTAATAGATCTTACCCTTGCCACCAATCATATCCTCATTGATACGCAAAGTACCATCTTTGTCTATGACAAGTGCGCTATCACCACCGGACGGAAGCTTTATCGCTCCCAATACCCCGTTGCCGGCGATGGGAAGGACAATGTCGTGATCCGAGGCGGCGTAAGCGACAACGTCCCCTACCGATTTGGCGGGGTAGTCCGTGAGGATGTACCACTTATCCTCCGGAAGGGGATTGCCGTCGCTGTCTATCGTAACCAATTTCCAATATTGCGCAACATTCGTCCCTGAAGATTGGAAGGATTGCTTCACAGGACCTCCGGGAATAGCATCTAGTGCCCTTCCAGTACGTGGAAGGGCAGTCTTTCTTATCTTACTATGACGTACATTCATTACCATATCTATATATGTACCGATATGGTGTAATACATCAGTCGTATGGTATATCGCTTAACTTGGCGGTATCATCGGAATATCCTACAGCAGAAATATTTACGCTGCCTTTATTGAAATCAATAGTGCATCCTGCCACAATATATTCTCCTGATAAGACAGGATAATATGTTATGTAAGATAACATTGGGTTACCAGCTATCTTGGAGGTAACGGAGAATCTCTCGTTCTTTTGGCTGAAATTCGAGTGGATTGTGCACATAAGCAGACGCTCCAATATATCCGTCTGATTAGATCGAGTGAAAGAGGTTTGTAAAGTGTATTTGTCTCCTTCTTTTTTTAATATGTTTCCTTTTCCTATCGGTATTCCGTCCTCGTTCGCTGATATACATTTTAATGTTATATCATTAAAATCGTTTGCTACCTTCTTATTTATATAACTCTTAAATTCATAATCATCAACAGAAACATCTTCCTTGTTTTCTGTTATAATCTTCATGAATATATTATTTATCAAAATGTTTTTAACCAAACTATCATCTAAAAGGCCATCGGTGCCCAAGCCTTTATCATCTTTTGGGTTAACGACTCTAGCCTTATTCGTGATCTCGAAAACAAGAAATCCATAGCTCTTATTAGTAGGCACATCCAATCCATCGCCAGCAGATGGGATGGTCTCTATATTAAATCGTGTAGGCATTGGATCGTATATATTTGCGTTACCTACCCACGTGTCCAATACGCTTCCAGTTATCGATGATTCTTGACTTATCCATAACAGGCATTTACCTTGCTCTATCACCCCATTTGACACATCAACCCAAAATGATCCGTTATCATTGATAAGATCAAGGTATCTCAACGGTTTACCGGAACTATCTGTCATATAAAGATTGCAATACAATTTCATTGTTCCGCTGTTTGGATTGTCTTTGACTCCACTATCCTCATTAAATGGATTTTCTCTCGTATTAACGTATGCCTGTAATATAAGATTTATAAAACATAAAGTATCCGAACCTAAAATATAATTAGGATATCTAATCCTATAAATAGGATATATATTAGAAGGATTTGGATCATAGTCTAATAAAGCACCCTCTATATCTGATTCATAATCTCTCTTGTATATGGCGAACTTCCCAGAAAGATTTTCAACACCAACACATTTTGAATAATAATACAATTTAAAGTCACGTCCTAGATAGCTATCAATAAGATCACTTAATGAGTTTTCTGAAACATCTATATCCACCATGCTGTTATCTCCATACAGCGAGCTAGTGATCTTAACATTGTTAATCATTTCTTCAAATCCATAATCGCCGTTTTTTGACATTAACCCTACGTCTAATATATTCCCATAAAAAAAATCAACGTTTTCGTTTGCCTCGAATGCATATGTCTTAAAATCATATCTTTTCATTGGTAAACCTCGTTTCACGGTATTATAGTCATAAATATATACATTCCCGTTTTTTTGTACCATCATCAATCCAAATGGCTGAAAGATCGACTCCAATATTTCCCTGCAACTCATTGATACTCCATCCTCGTCATAAAAGTTGGAAGACATGATAAATGATTTATGCAAAGCGGTTTCCTGATCGCTCATCGTGACACCTTCTAAAATAGTGTCACATCCTATATACAGCTTAGAGAATGGGAGCCCAAGATTGTCTAGGCATCTATTTATATGCGTTATCATAGATGCTATGTCATCATATTTATTCCCCTTATCATCCGTATATTTTATCCGTTCTAAGATATTGAAATCAGCAGCCGTGAACTCTACAGGGTATGGATGAAAAGAAGATAAGGTCTCGTTGTACAACTCTGAATCAAGCCAACCGTGCCAAAAGATCTTATTATTCCTATATAGGGAGACCATATATCCCTGCATATCATCAGTATGTAGATCTTTAAACTGAAAATTAGTCTCGCTCACTAGTTCAATAGTGGCCTGAGCTCCTTGTATCGGAGTTAACTTATTAGTATCTTGATATTGAAGTAAGAATGGAGTACCCGTTGTTTTTACGAGCTGATCTATCTGCTCGTTTTTAGATAATATATCTATCCTATTCAAGGCCCCATCTATGCCTTTAAACTCATTGTGATATTTCCTATTCATCTCCCTCTCCTTAATTTTCTATTCGTATTATCCAGTAATATTTTCATCTGCTCCCCTGACACTACTACCTCGCCAGTGACACGTACATCTTTCCCATTAACTCCTCCTTTACTGTTTAATATATCGAACAAACGTCCTTGCTGAGATCTATTCAAGATCATTTCTCCTGAATTGACCATCGCCGGAACACGATCCCCCGAGTACAGGTTACCGGGGACTATACCGCCATTAGCGAATTTAGGGACATTGGCCATCGCCGCTATTACCGAGGCTACAGCTGTACCGGCCATTACCCACCCGACCACGGGGATGGAGGAAACTGATGCCGCCGCCCCTGTAGCGGCGACAGATGCATTCTTAGTAGCAAGAGCTGATAATTGAGGCAAGGCTTGTCCTACAGCTTGTATGATATTAGACGCATAGCTTAACCATGATGCGGCTCCCTCATTTGTTAACTGAGAAACAGAGGACATCATACTACCGATTGCTCCTAATGAATCAGCATATTCATAATTTGACTTGATAGCGTCACTGGATATGCCTTTAACCGATATATAGCCAGACTTAATATCCTCAGTCGCATTACGGCCTTTTGCTGACACGCCGAATTTATCCCCCTCCATCGGTTTCAACCGTCCAAGCGTAGCTTCCAGCTCTATGTTATATTTTTCTTTATTGATCTTCTCTATAGCCGTGCGGATTCCTAGCCTTACAGCCTCGTCCGTTTCCGTGTTAAGTTTTTTCGTTAGGCTTGATATCTGGGCGTTAAGATAATCTATGGAGCCTTCGGGTAAGGGTTCCATCTCTATCTTTAATTTCTCATCCTTCAACTTTTCTATGGCAATACGGATTCCTTGCCTCGTGGCCTCGTCCGTTGCGGATTTTAATTTCTTTGATAAATCTGATATCTGGGTCTCGATATAATCTATTGAGCCTTTAGCGGCTACATCTGACACGGCAATAGGTTTCCCTTTATCAGTTTTATCTTTTAGAGTCGTATTATTCAAAAATTCTTTTATTTTCGCATCTGCTTTTTCTCTTACACTCAATTCCTCTTGTATATATTTTATCCTCTCCTTGGTATCATGGATGGATTGGAGAATATCTCCTCTCTCTTTTCGGTTATAATAACCGGGCATTCCTGCCAACTCCTTTCGTCTCTTCTCTAGATCTCCCAAGGACATAGTTAAGGATGACAAATCGCTTTTGAGAACATCTATCTTATAGGCTTCTGTCTCATCATATTCTATAGCGGTTAATTCTATAGAACGTTGCTTTGATAGCCCCCCGCTTATGTTTGCATCATAAGCTCCTTTTATTTTATCAATTATTTTATTTGCCTTATCACCAATGACCTTTTCTTGTATCTCATCTTGTGTTTTCGCTAAATCAGTAAGATTCTGTATCAATGAGGCTACTCCTTGGGCGGCGGTAGACAAAAAACCATTTGATTTGTTCATGGTTAGAATAAACCCTTCCCATGCGGATGATACCGCATTTAAAGATCCCTCCAAATTTGCGTTATTAATCCGTTGTTGCTCTAAAGCCGTGTTTGTCCCAGTTATGGCATCGATATATCCTTTGTATTGATCTTTTGCGTTAACCAGAGCTAAAGCCGCCGTAACGCTCTCTCTTCCGAACATTTTAGTCATTTGGGTAGCATCTAGATTTTTGCTTGCCAGATTATCTAAAGCTTTGGATAAACCAACCACAGAAGGTCTAAGATTATTATCAGAGCTTCCTTCCAATATCAAGAATATATTACGCAAATTCGTCCCAGCCTCACTAGCTTCCGTTATCTTAGGGGCGATAGTCTCAATAGCGGCTACAAGCTCATTGTATTTAACACCTACGGAATTAGCAGCACCTCCGGATTTCTCTATAGCCTTGGATAAATATTGTATATCAGCCGATCCCGCTTGCGATGCAGCCGCCAATATATTAATATATTCACCTGCCACATTAGCACTCTCACCCATTTGGTTTATAGATCCAGATAAAGCTTTTGCCGCAGATGGGACATCCATACCCGCAGCTTCGGCTAAGATAATGGCTTGTTTCGTGACCTCGTTAAGCGCCTCTCTATTTTTCAATAATTCAGGCTGTTGTGAACCTATCAATTTGTAAGCCTCAACTACTTGCGATGCTGTTTGTGTAGATGTAGATCCTAAATCAATAGCAGCTTTCTTGAAATACTCCATATCCTTAGCCCCAAGTCCGGTTAAAGATCTAAGACCTGACAATGATTTCTCGAACTCCATGCTTTTCTTGGTAACGTCCATAAGCGCAAATGAGATGCCGCCAAGAGTGGCAAAACCTTTTGTCATGCTAACGATTGACCCTCCAACGGACTCTGTCACCTTCTTGAAATCAGAGACCTGTTTCCTTGTCTTATTTATAGACCTGTCAAACTCATTATTCTTGAACAGGATTCTTACGAATAGATCCGCCGCCATTATTCTTCAATTTTACAAATTCATTTAACATATAGCTCAATCTCTCACGCTCTTCCTCTGGCATCTCCATGCTGTCATTCTCATCCCAAGGGAAGGGCATCATATCCTTTATATCTATACGTTTGCTGCTATTTACTTGGGCTATCGTATAAACCAATTGACGGGTTTGATTCCAGCTCTCTATGTACTTCTTATGGATACCTTCCATACAAGCGTCAATCTCATATGGTTCCATATCATCAAGCACATAGGCCGGATCAAGCCCGCCAACAAAAACCAAGGCTTGGAATATATCCTTACCGCTTATTCTTTTTTTTTATCGTCATTATCAGCGTTATCCGTATTTTCCAATATCTCCTTCCTCTTGTTGTACTCTACGGACCATTTCAAAAAATCAAGATATATAGACTCGTCATCGCACAATATGTCGGTAAAAGCCTCCAAGTCCATAGTGAAACCCTTATTGTACGCTAACAATACAGAATAAAAGAACACGATATTCTCAAACGTCAACATGTCATCGCCGATATTCTTTCCCATGATCTTCTCGTAAATCATTCGGACGCGAAGATTATATCCAAGGCGATACTCCTTATCTTTTATAGTGATCTTATCTTCCATCATGATCAAGATCTCTTGAGCAACGGGCCTTTGCCCTTAAATGTAGCGGAATAAGTGGCCTTGTCGTTATGGGCGGCATTGGCCGTGATAGAGGTGATACATACGTCTCCCTCATATCCTCCAGACCCAATAGTCCATCCTGCGGAAGGTTTGCCCGTCTTAGATCCTGCCTCGGCCGTGACAGCGAATGCCACATGAAGTACTTCTCCCGATAAAAAAGCGTCAACCAGACTATCATAGTCTGCCTCTATCATCATCG
>OGED01000998.1_pt1 | contig 11188 bp, 9 predicted proteins | sample 1570581 | NCBI WGS metagenome assembly OGED01 (sample SAMEA2582135, study PRJEB24529) | metagenome | biome: Human gut stool | place: China | collected 2011 | reverse complement strand
TTCCTATTTTTACTATTCTTTCTCCTTCAACTAATACATCAGCTTGGAATCTTGCTCCTCTGCTTCCATCTATAACTGTTCCATTTTTTATTAGAATTTTTGACATGAAAATTCCTCCTATAATTTTTGAGTTACTTTCTTTTAAAAATTTATTTTTTACTAACAACTATTTCTCTTTATAATAAAGAGTATTGACTGATAATTTTATCAAATCAATACTCTTCATACACTGAATATTTATTACTTAGCTAAGTAAGCTTTTAATATTGCATAGAATCCTTCTGTTACTTTGAATAATTGATCTAATTCTATGTACTCATCTATTGTATGAGCAATATTTTCTTTTGATGGTCCATATCCTATTGTTCTTATTCCTTTTTCTCCTCCATAGTGAGAACCATTTGTACAGAAGTTATAGTGCATTATTGTAGGATCTTGTCCAATTCCTTTTAATGCTTCTACTGCTTTTTGAACATACTCTTCTTTCTCATCAAATAACCATCCAGGGAAGAATCTCTCTCCAGTTATTTCATTTCCTGTCCAACACATTTCTTTTCCTACTGCATAAGAAACTTTTGCTTTTAATGTTTCATCTTCTTTCATCATTCTATCTAATAATTCTTGTAATGGAGCTAATACAGACTCAGGAGTTTCTCCTACTAAAAGTCTTCTATCATAAGTTGCTCTACAATAATCAGGTACTACTGATGCTCCTGGATATGGAGATGATTTAATATCAGTTAATTCTAGGATTCCATATCCTAAATCTTTGTGATGAGTCATAGGTAATTTTTGAATTTCTCCTATTATCTTCATCATTTTATATACAGCATTGATTCCTTTTTCTGGGTTAGCTGAGTGAGCTGGTTTTCCGAAAGTTTCTACAACTATCTCTCCTCTTCCTCTTTGTCCTATTTTAAGATTTAATTGAGATGCTTCTCCAATTATTACGATATCTGGATTTACATAATTACTGATCTCTCTTGCTGCTACTCCTTCAAAGCACTCTTCATGTACTACTCCAGCCATGAATATTTCTCCAGCAAATTCTTTTTTAAGGTCTTGTGCTAAGTAAGCTCCTGCTAATATCATTGCACATACAGAACCTTTCATATCTGTAGTTCCTCTTCCGAATAATTTTCCATCGTGAACTTCTCCACCAAATGGTTTTTCAGTCCATTTTTCTTCATCTACTGGAACTGTATCAATATGTCCATCCATTAATACTTTTGGTCCTTCATATTTTCCTTTGATTGATCCAATTACGTTTCCATATTTGTCTATATGAACTGTATCATATCCTACTTCTTTCATTACTTTTTCAATATATTCTACTACTTCTTTTTCTTCTCCAGAATAGCTTCTTCTTTGAATTAAATTGCTAAGTGTTTCTATTAATTGTTGTTTTCTTGCTTCAGTTAACATTTTATCCTCCATTTTTTTCAATAATATTTTTATATTAACTACAAACTACTTTATAAATTATTTATTTGGATGAGATCCATTCCATACTACGTTTTTATAACCTTCTACGTCAGTATCTCCCTCTGTACTGATACATAAAATTCTTGAATTTTCATCAATTTTTAATGCTTTCATTAATTCTGCATACTCTTCTTTTTTCTCAGATAATACTGTGAATAATCCAAGTCCTACTGCTCCTGATTCTCCAGAAATTACTCTTTGGTCATTTCCTAAAGGTGAAGATAATACTCTCATTCCTCTTGCTGCTATAGAGTCATCACATGATACAGAAAAATCTGCATTGTCTCTTAAAATTTTCCAGCTGATTGTATTAGGCTCTCCACAAGCAAGTCCTGCCATTATTGTTGTTAAATCTCCAGTTACATTATGAGGTTTTCCATCATTAGCTTCCATTGATTTATAAATACAGTTTGCTCCGTGTGGTTCACAGATTATTGTTATAGGTCTGTCATCTCCATATAAGTGTGCTAAATATCCTTGAACTGCTCCAGCAAATGAACCTACTCCTGCTTGTAAGAATACGTGTGTTGGTTTTTCTTCTTTTGCAGCCTCTAATTGCTCAACTATCTCATTGATAATTGTAGAGTATCCTTGCATTATCCATAAAGGAATTTCTTCATATCCATCCCACGCAGTATCTTGTACCATTATCCAACCGTGCTCTTCTGCACCTTTATTTGCTAATCTTACTGCATCATCATAGTTTAAATCAGTGATTGATACATCTGCTCCCTCTCTAGCTATTGCATCAAATCTCATTTTAGCAGATCCTTTTGGCATATATACTACTGATTTTTGTCTTAATTTGTTAGCTACCCAAGCTACTCCTCTTCCGTGGTTACCATCAGTTGCTGTAACAAATGTTACATCTCCTAATTGTTTTTTTACTTCATCAGATATAAGTACATTAAATGGTAACTCGCTCATATCTCTTCCTAATTTTTGGCTTAGGTATTTTCCTATTGCATATGAACCTCCAAGTACTTTGAATGCATTTAATCCAAATCTTTTCGATTCATCTTTTAACCCTAATTTTTGTACTCCATAATATTTTGCTAAATCATCTAATTCTACTAATGGAGTTGCTTTATATCCAGGAAGACTTTTATGGAAATCATAAACTTCCTTCATCTCTTTCTCTTCAAATCCTACTAATTTTTCTTTTGTATAATTTACATCTCTACTTTTAGTATTGTGTACCCATTTTAATAATTCCACTATTTTTCCTCCTTAGTTTCTTTTATTTTTATTTACACTACTTTATATAGCAATTTTTATGCCAAGTATAAAAAAATTTTTTTTGTTCATTATTTGATTTTTATGTTTTTTTTATAGTTATTTCTTAGTTATTATTTAAGTTACTATATCAAAACGAGAATTTTTTATTATAATGATAAATAAAAAGAGTTTTGTGCTATACAAAACTCTTACTTTGCCATTTTTTACTTTTCCATCTTATTAACATAGCCACTCCTCTACACCATTCATCCGCTGCATTAGCTATCCAAATTCCTACAAGTCCCCATCCCAATTTTAATCCTAAAATATATGAAAAAGGTACTGCTACTATAAAAATAAATATTATTCCCATAAACATTGGAAACTTTATATCCCCAGCAGCATGTAACGAGTTGATAATAACAATATTAAAAACTCTTCCTACCTCTAACAGTATCATCAATGGAAAAACTTTAAGAGAAGCATCTAAAATATCAATATTATTTGTAAACATATTCATTATTGGTCCTCTTAGTAAAACTACTCCTGAAGTAACTACAATTGCTAATATTACTGATAATCTTAAGCTTTTGAAACATTTATCATAAGCCTCTTCTGATTCTTTTGCTCCTACTAATTGTCCTACTTGTATAGCTGTAGCTTGACCCAAAGCTATTGAAAAAGTCATTACAAAACTTGCTACTAACATTAGATAAGTACGTGATGCTATCATCACTGTTCCCATAGTATTTACCATTGCCATTATCATAAGTTGTCCTACATTCCAAGCTAAATTTTCTCCAGCTGTTGGTATTCCAATAGATAAAATATTTTTTATTACGTGGAATGGAAAAGGTTTTAAAAATTTTCTTCTAAATTTAAAGTTACAATAGTGGCTCATAACTAAAAATCCTACTACACACCCTATTGCTCTTGAAACAACTGTAGATATTCCAACTCCAGTTGGTCCTAATATAGGCATTCCAAACCAACCAAAAATAAATACTCCATTACCAAATATATTTAATAGATTAACTCCAATATTTACAAACAACATCTGCTTTGGATTTCCATGACTCTTCATAACAGCTCCACAAGTCAATGTAACAGCCTGAAATACACAAAGTCCTCCTACCAGTTGAAAGTATAATTTCCCTATTCCTATTAATTCAGAAGGTAATTGTATTTTTTCTAATATAAATCTCCAAAATATAAAATATACACTTCCTAATAAAATTCCCAATAAAAGATTTACTATTAAAGAAACTGTTATTACCTCTTGAACTCTCTTTTTATTTCTAGCTCCTATAAACTGTGCACACAATATACTTGTCGCTAAGTTGATAAATCCAAAAATAACATTCTGAATATTTAAAACCTGACTTATCCCTCCAACTGCTCCAACTGCTTTATCGCTATAATGCCCTAGCATAATAGTATCAATATTTCCTACTATTGTAATCAAAAGTAACTCAAAAAATATTGGAATTGTTAAAGAAACTAGCGATTTTACTTTTATACTACTCATTTTTCCTCCCCTGTTAACCTCATTTCATATCTTCTTATTTTATAATTTTTTTTATAAAAAATCTAGTAAATCTTTCATATTTATTTTTAATAATTGTAATATAAAAAATTATTGAACATAGGTATTTCTCATTAAATATGCTATAATATAAATGTATATAAAATTTTTATAAAGGAGTTTAAAATGGAAGTAATAAGTAAAGATAAACCAAAAGGAAAAGCCTACTCTATTAACAAAAAAATGAAAAAAGCAAAAAGATTAGAGGAAGAAAAAAAGTTTAGAAGACTTACTGAAAATAAAAGAAAAAATGCAGAAAATAGAAAAGAGAGAGCGATAGAGAGAGCTGAAGCACAAAGAGCTTCAGAGGTTATATTAAAAGGTTTTTCTAAAGGAATGTTAATCATTTCAATAGAAGGAAAAGAAGAGAAAAGAGCTCCTCTATTTGATAAGAAAAAAATTACTAAGAAAAATATTGAAGATGAGATAGATAATTTTGAAATAAAACTCTACGGAAGTAACTGGAAAATATCTATACTAGAGGGATATGAAGATATCAGAGAACAACTAATTTGGGAAATTTCTGAATTATTATAACTTAAGGAGGATACTATGGAAAAACATCTTTTAAAAAATGGGAAAGAACTTACTATTAGATTAGCTAAAGCTGAAGAAGCACAAGAGTTTTTAAATTATGTTAATCAATGTGGAAAAGAAACTGACTTTTTGAGCTTTGGTAAAGAGGGAATCGGTTTAAATGTAGAGGAAGAGAAAAAATACTTTGAGAGTTTTACTGATAAAAACTTTATGTTGGTTGCTTTAGTTGATAATAAGATAGTGGGAAGCTGTAGTCTTAGAACTAATGAAAGTAGAATGAGATTAAAACATATTGGAGTATTAGGTATAACTATTCTTAAAGATTACTGGGGTATCGGTATTGGAAAATCACTTATTCTATCAGCTATCGAAAAAGGAAAAAAATCGGGACTAACTAGAATAGAATTGTTGACAAGAGTAGATAATGAAAAAGCCATTTCTCTTTATAAAAAACTTGGTTTTGAAATAGAGGGACAATTAAAAAATACTGTCTATATAGATGGTAAATATTTTGATAATTATATAATGGGATTGATAATCTAATGAAACTAGAAAAAAATTTTTTCTTAGTAGATGGAGTAACTCTTGCTAAAAATCTTTTAGGAAAAGTACTTGTTAGAAAAATAGATAATAAAATTTTAAAAGCTAGAATAGTAGAAACTGAAGCCTATATGGGACCCCTAGATAAAGCAGCTCATTCTTACAAAAATAGACGTACTAATAGAACTGAACCTATGTTTCTTGAAGGTGGTCACATATATATTTATCTCATCTATGGTATGTATCATTGCTTCAATATTAGTGCTAATAAAAAAGATATTCCTGAAGCTGTTCTTATTAGAGCAGTTGAGCCTTTAGAAAATATAGAATATATGAAACAATTAAGAAATGTAAAAAAAGATGAAGATATATCTAATGGTCCAGGAAAACTTACAAAAGCATTGGCTATTGATAAAAATCTTAATACTCTTAATATAACTAAAAGTGCAGAGATTTGGTTAGAGGATGATAATTATATTATCACTAATATAATTGAAACTAAAAGAATAGGAATAGATTATGCTGAAGAGTATAAAGATAAACTTTGGCGTTTTTATATTTCAGAAAACAGATATGTATCTGTAAAAATAAATTTCAATTTATTAAATTTATAAAAATAATATATTTTTATTACTATGAATTCCTTCCTTAATATAGTATAATATTTTTATACTAATTTTTAGGGAGGAATTATTTATGAAAAAAAGATTATTTGGTTCATTTTTAACATTGATGACTTTAGTCTCATCAATAGCCCTTGCTGAAGGAAAAGATACTCTTATCATAGCTCAAGCTGCTGAAGCTAAAACTATGGATCCTGTTGCATCTAATGATGTTCCTTCACATAGAGTTTTTCTTAATATTTATGACACTCTTATTCAAAGAGATAAAGATGGAAAACTAGTTCCTGCTCTTGCAGATTCTTGGGAACAAGTAGATCCTCTTACATTAAAAGTAAATCTAAAAAAGGGAATTAAATTCCATAATGGAAACGATTTTAAAGCTAATGATGTAATTTTTTCATTAACTAGAGCTAAAGAAGCTCCAGCACTTATGAGTTTTTTTGGAGATATAGATAAAATTGTAGCATTAGATGATTACACAATTCAAATTACTACAAAACAACCATTTGGTCCTCTTGTTAACTATCTTGCACATAAAGGAGCTTCTATATTAGATGAAGAAACAGTAACTGCTGCAGGTCAAGATTATGCACAACATCCTGTAGGAACTGGTCCTTATGAGTTTGTATCTTGGAGATCAGGAGATAGAATTACTTTAAAAGCTAATCCAAATTACTTTGGAGGAAAACCTTTAACTGAAAATGTAATTTTTAGAGTTATTACAGAAGGAACAAATAGAACAATAGCTCTAGAAACAAAAGAAGTTGATATTGCTTATGAAATTGACCCTATCGATTTACAATTTGTAAAAGGTAATTCAGATTTAGTTCTTATGGAACAACCTGCTATCAATATCAACTATTTAGGATTTAATACAAAGAAAGCTCCTTTTGATAAAGAAGAAGTAAGACAAGCTATTGCCTATGCTATTGATGTTCCTAGTATTATACAAGCTGTATTTTTAGGTTCAGCTACTTCTTCAAATTCTCCAGTAGCTCCTGGAGTACCTGGATATAATCCAAATGCTAAAGAGTATAAACAAAACATTGAAAAAGCTAAGGAATTATTAGCCAAAGCTGGTTTCCCTAATGGTTTTAAAGCTAAAATATCTTTAAATGATACTGGAGTTAGAAAAAATATTGCTGTTATTCTTCAAGATCAATTAAAACAAATTGGAATAGATTTAGAAGTTGAAATTATTGAATGGGGAGCTTACCTTGATAAGCTTGCAAGAGGAGAACAAGATATGTTCTTATTAGGTTGGTCATCTTCTCCTGATTGTGACTCTGCTCTATATGCATTATTCCATTCTAAACATCATGGAAGTGGAGGAAACAGAACTTACTATACTAACTCTAGAGTAGACGAATTATTAGACTTAGCTAGAGCAAGCACAAATCAAGAGGAAAGAAATAAATATTATGGAGAAATTCAAGATATTATTCAAGAAGAATTACCTATGTTTGTCCTTGTAAATCCATTTGATAATGCTGGAATGCAAAAAAATATTAAAGGATTCTATCTTGACCTTGAAAGTGAACATCGTTTATTAAATGTTAGTAAAGAATAATAATTAAATAATATAAAAATATTTTAAGTTTAATTTATAAGGCTGTTGCAATTTAATAAGTTGCAACAGCCTTTTTTTATATAATAGTTACTCTTTAGAAAATGTATTAAATAGTAAAAATAAAAGAGTTTAACTTTTTATAGCTAAACTCTTTTTCATTAAATATCTCAATTATTTATTTTCTTTTTTTATAGATTTCATAAAAGCTATTGCACAAATTGCTGCTAATATTATTCCTGCTATATTTCCAACCAACTCAACTGTACTTGTAGGAACTCCTTTAAAGAATCTTACAAATCCTTCTGGAGCTATTATAATATATGAAGTAACTACTACTGTCATATATATTGCTGGAATAAGAGCAATCTTATAATTTTTACCTTGATTACTTAAATATTTAGCTGCAGCCCAAAGTGCTATTGTAGCTAATGTTTGGTTAGACCAACTGAAATATCTCCATAAAATATTAAAATCTATAAAACATAATGCAATACCTATTACAAATAAAGGAATAGCAACAACGAATCTATTTACGATAGGTCCTTGTTTATATCCTATAGCATCTGCTATTGTAAGTCTTGCACTTCTAAAAGCAGTATCTCCTGAAGTTATTGGACATGCTACAACTCCTAATATTGCTAAAGCTCCTCCAACTTTTCCTAATACACTACTTGAAATTCTATTTACAACAACTGCTGCTCCTCCTTGTCCAAGAGCTTCTCCTAATCCTTCAGTTCCACCAAAGAATGACATTGCAGCTGCAGCCCAAATAAGAGCAACTATACCTTCTGCAATCATAGCCCCATAGAAAACTCTTCTACCTTGTTTTTCATTTCCAAGGCATCTTGCCATCATTGGAGATTGAGTTGCATGGAAACCACTTATTGCTCCACAAGCTATAGAAATACATAGATATGGGAATACTGAAACACCTTTTGGATGATAATTTTGTAAAGCTATCTCTGGAATCTCATATCCTTGAACTACTATTCCAACTCCTATACCAACAGCCATTATTAATAGACATATACCAAATACTGGATATATTCTACCTATTACTTTATCTATTGGAAGAACAGTAGCTATTAAATAGTAAATAATTATTATTCCTACAAAAGCTATAGTTGGTACAGATTTGATTAAATCATGCAAAATTGCAGCTGGACTTGTTACAAATACAACTCCTACTAAAACTAATAATACTACAGAAAAAACTCTCATTAATTTTTTTGCTTTATCACCAAGGTTTTCTCCTACTAACTCTGCAACACTAGCTCCATCTCTTCTAAGAGACATCATACCAATTAAATAGTCATGCACTGCTCCTGCAAAAATACAACCAAACACTATCCAAATAAATGCTGCTGGTCCCCACATTGCTCCTGCAACTGCTCCAAATATAGGTCCTGTTCCTGCTATATTTAAGAATTGAATTAAGAAAGTTTTCTTTTCACTCATCTCAATATAGTCTACTCCATCTTCCAATCTTTTAGCTGGTGTAAGAGCATTTTCATCTGGTCCAAAAATTCTTTCTACAATTTTTCCATAAATAAAATAACCTACTACTAAGGCAATAATTGAAACAATAAAACTAATCATAAACCTGTCCTCCTGTTATATTTTTTTACATTTTGAATGTATTTTACTTCTTAATAATTATTTTACTCTATTTTATTTTTTTTTATTGATTTTTATACTAAATTGCATTTTTTTATACTTAAAATGCAAAATATCAACCTTAATTTGCTTTTTAAATAAATTTATTTATGATATAATCTTTCTAATAGGGGTGATTTGAGTGTTTGAATTAACAAGTAGACTTTTGAATAATCTTGGATACATTATTGCTTTAGCTTTTTTCTTTACTAAATTTAAAAGAGCTAAGAATATTTTTACTAAGAAAGAATATACTAAAACTGATATTATATTACTTTCAATATTTTTCTCATTTCTTTCAATTATAGGAACATATACTGGTATTTATTATCGAGGTGCTATTGTTAATACTAGAAATATAGGTGTTGCTGTAGCTGGAATAATAGGTGGTCCTCAAGTAGGAATAATAACAGGAATGGTTGCTGGGATACATAGATTTTTTGTTGATATAGAAAGTCCTACTACTATTGCTTGTGGTATTTCATCTATTTTAGGGGGATTTATTACTTCTGTCTTTTTTAAAAAAACCAATGAAAAAAATTGCTATATATATGGTTTTATTAGTGGCTTTTTAATTGAAAACCTCAGTATGCTATTAATACTTCTCACTGGTTTTTTCCTTTATGACTTTGTAATAGCTATAGATATTGTAAAAAATATTTATTTACCTATGATTTTAGCTAATGCCTTAGGAGTATCTATTGTTATTATCATAATAGAAGATTTAATTTCTGAAAAAGAGATTATGGCTGGTAAACAGGCTAAACTTGCTTTAGAAATTGCAAACAAATCTCTTCCTTATATAAGGAAAGGTAATAGTTTAGACGAAGTTTGTAAAATAATACTTGAATCTTTAGAAGCAAAAGTTGTTGTTATCACTGATGATAAAAATATTATAGCTAGTCATCTTATTTCTGATGAATATATTTTAAATCATAGTGAAATTAAAAGTAGTGCCACTAAACAAGTGTTAAAAACTGGAGAGTTTTTAATACTTGGAAAGGAAGAAAGTGATATTATAGATTTTCAGTGTATTAGTGGTAATATTAAATCTTCTATTATACTTCCTCTTTTTCAAGAGGAGAAAAAAATCTCTGGTACTTTAAAACTATATTTTGATACTCCTAAATTTGTTACAGCTAGAAAGCAGTATTTAGCTGAAGGATTATCTATGCTTTTATCTACACAAATAGAGCTAAGTAATATAGAAAATTTTAAAGCTATGGCTAAAGAAGCAGAGTTAAAAGCTCTACAAACTCAAATTAATCCACATTTTCTTTTTAATGCTCTACATACTACATCTTTCTTTGTAAGAAAAGATCCTAACAAAGCTAGAGAGATTATTATAGATCTTTCAACATATTTGAGGTACAACCTTGAAAATGCTTGTAAATTAAGTCAAGTTGAAGCTTATATAAATATTGAAAAGGCAAGATTTGGAGATAAAATAAAAGTTATTTATAATATTCCTGAAAAATATCTGGATATACAATTACCTAGTTTAATAATTCAACCTCTTGTGGAAAATAGTATTAAACATGGTATACTAAAACGTAGAGAAGGAGGAACTATAGCTATATCAGTTTCTGAAAATAAAGCTGAATATATTATAAGTATAGAAGATGATGGAGTAGGAATAGAGCAAAGTATTATAGATGGAATTGATGATAAAATAGAAAAAAATATAGGTTTAAAAAATGTTCATAATCGTTTAAAAATTCTTTATGGAAAAGGATTAAATATAAAAAAATTAGAAAGAGGAACCAAAATAACTTTCTATATAAGTAAGGAGGACAAATGTTAACTTGTGTAATAGTAGAAGACGAATTTCCTGCAAGAGAAGAACTTAAATATTTTCTTACTAAACATAAGGAAATATCCTTAGAAAAAGAATTTGAAAATCCTATCGATTCTTTAAAATATCTCCAAGAAAATAAAGTTGATGTTGTTTTTTTAGATATAAATATGCCCGAA
>OGED01000993.1_pt1 | contig 11229 bp, 8 predicted proteins | sample 1570581 | NCBI WGS metagenome assembly OGED01 (sample SAMEA2582135, study PRJEB24529) | metagenome | biome: Human gut stool | place: China | collected 2011 | reverse complement strand
GGATAAAAGAAATTTTAATAAGGTGATCGATATGTTATTTTCTAATGCATATAAAGATGAGATGCGTAAGTTTATTGAGGAATATCATCAGAATAATAAATGATAGGAGATTGAATTATGAAACGAATACTGTTTTTACTCTTTGCTGTCGGTCTGACTGCCAATATGACCGTAATGGCTGGAATGAGCACTAGCAAGGTACGTAAGGAGACGCGTTTTCTTACCGATAAGATGGCATATGAATTGAGCTTGAGTACACAGCAATATAATGATGCGTATGAAATTAATTACGACTTTATTTATTCTGTCCGTAATATCATGGATTACGTAGCACGTGGTTACGAATGGGCATTGGATGATTATTATGAAGCGTTGGATATCCGTAATGACGATCTTCGCTGGGTATTGAGTGATGCACAGTATCGCCGGTTCCTCGGTGCCGAGTATTTCTATCGACCAATCTATGTAACCGGAGGGAAATGGAGTTTCAGGGTTTATGTTAATTACCCGAATCGCAGTTTGTTTTATTTTGGTGTGCCTTACCATTACCGTACTTATTGTGGAGCACATTATCGTCCACACTTTCACCATACAAGCTACTATCGGGGAAGATATACTAATTTCAACCATTACTCTGCACCGCACCGGGTGAGAGATCAGAGAGTATATCACTCTTATCGTCGTTCGGACTTTGGTTCTGTCCGGTTCCGTCCGAATACTTCCACTCGTCCGCATAATGCACCGACACGTCCGGGTAATTCTTCCCGTCCGGGTTCATCGACAACGCGTCATGGTACGTCTCGCCCAAGTACCTCTACTCGTCCTGATACTTCTACTCGTCCCGGAACGACAACAAGACCTGGTACGTCAACACGTCCCCGTCCGGAATCTGGAGGAGATCGCCCTTCGACTTCTGTCAGACCATCTACACCATCCGGAAGTGGAAGACCTGGTAACAATGTTGCTCCTGATAAAAATGGGAATACGAATAGAGTAGAAAGTGATCGTAATTCTGGTCGTCGTCCGGAAACAGGTTCCGCTTCTTCAAGCTCTAATCGCAGACCAACAAGCGGAAGTTCAACTGGTTCCAGTTCCTCCAATCGTGAAAGTGGAAAAACAAGTAGCAGTTCGAGAGAAAGTTCAAGTAAACGAAACGATAGTAGTTCCTATAATAGAAATAACAGTTCCGAGAGAAATAACAGCTCTTCCAGTTCCAGTCGTAGTAGCTCCAGTCGCAGTGATTCTGGTCGCAGTAGCGGTAGTACTACCAGTCGTAGCAGCAGTACCACTTCTAACCGGAGTAGCGGTAACTCGAGTTCTACTCGAAGCAGCAGTAGCTCTACCCGGAGCAATGTCTCTAGTGGACAAACAGAAAGACGCTCTTCTTCCGGAAGTACGAGAAGCAATAGCACTCAAAGTTCTTCCCGTTCCTCTGAAAGAAACAGCAGCAGTTCAAGAAGATAACCTATTCCTTTATTATTTATATCAATCTCATTACTCCTCAGCGGCAGGAGAACTAGACTCCGGGTTTTCACCGGCTAGACTATTCCGGGCAGCGCCCGTAACTTGGATATCGGGGCGGATACTATCCGCCTCGATTTCACTTATTACTCCTTTCTGTGCAAGCCGCTTGGCTATCAACTTATAATAGCCTTCCATATTCTCTTTTAACTGTCCGCCTTCAGCAAAAGAGCTGCGGAAATGCTTGGGCTTCGGGATAATGGAAGCCAGGAAAATACTTTCTTCCGTGTTCAGTTGTGAAGGGCGTTTATTGAAATAATAAGCAGAAGCTTCCTGAATGCCATAAACGAGCGGTCCCCATTCAACAATGTTCAGGTATACTTCGTACATGCGTTCTTTAGAAGTTAATCTTTCATTTTCTATTAGCCATACAATCAATGCCTCTTCCAATTTACGTGCAAAGTTCTTATTACGGTTCAGGAATACATTCTTTACGAGTTGCATGGTGATCGTGCTTCCTCCACGTGCAAAGCGTTTCACTTGCAGGTCGTAAATCAATGCTTCCCGTAGGGCATCGGGCAGGAAACCACGATGGTAAAAGAATGCTCCATCTTCACTTTGCATAACGGACATTCTTAGGATGGGTGAAATGCTATCCAATGGTGTAAAGTGTTTGCACGAGGGACCAATAGGAAAAGTCCGCACCGGTATTCCATTCTCATAAGCTGTATAAATGAACTCGCCGGACATTTTGGAGAGTGAAGTGGCTCCATAGCTTGTGATGCGGAAGTCTTTCTCTTTCAGTTCGGATTCCAGTTTGAGACTATCTAGTTGTGCAAAATCAATATCTAATAGAAAATGATAGGCCAACTCGCCACTTGTTTTTATGCCTTCCAGATTGCTGAATAATCCTTTGGGGAGAGAGCTGAACAGATCATCTGCCGGAAACCAGGATTTGTTGACCGCAGCAGTGAAATGCCAGTTTCCTTTCTCTTTCTCGGCTCGCAAATAAGGATGAAACTGGAGTTTGTTGAAATCAACGATGGTCGTGCTATCCAGTTCGAGTGAGTGCCCGCTAATGTTCATCTCGTAACAGAGTTGTCCACGATCGAGATGAATTACTTCAGGAGAGAGGGCTTTATGAAATACGTCAAGTCCGTTCACTCTCGCTTTTCCTTTGAGGAGCAGTTGATTGGATGCACGCTTATCTTTAGTCATATTATAAGATAGGGTGTCGAAAGTGACTTCTGCTCCAAAACGGCGGGTAATATAAGGTAGTGAGATTTTTCTTTTTTCCGGGGCAAAGACAGATGCTTTTAATGTATAGTCTCTTCTGTTTAGTTCGCCGGTGGCTTCCCATAGTTGTTGAGGCAGTGTATCTTCTTTTATCTGAATGGTTGATTGGAAATGATTGTTCTCAATAATAAAAGAAGGAATGTTGACTGCAACGAAATTACTATCTTTACGTTCGGTTATATTGATTTGACTGAGTTGCCCGTTTTCAGGCAGGAAACCGTAAATGAGGTTTAATATCCGGTCAATACGGTTGGCATAGTCACTTTCTATGACAGGTTGGGGTTCTGCTTCTTGTTGCCGTTTAAAGAACAGGAAATCGTAGTTAGCTATGCTATCATGCTTGATGAAGTTGATTGCAAGGCCATTCATAAGCACATTCCGTACTTCGATTTCTCCTTTTAGCAATTCCCAAAAACTTAGTTTTACATTGACGGATTGTAATGTCAGGAGGGTATCCCGTTGGTTGGGAACAATAGAAAGTCCTTGTAAAGCCACTTCATTGCAGCCTTTCATTCGTAACTCCTGATAATGAATTTGTAGACCGTATGTTTGTTCGGCACGTGTAGCTCGTTTGTCAACGATATGGCATAAAATGACATTGCGGAATGCAAAGAGACAAATAAGGCTGGTAAGCAAGATACCGGTAGCCGATAGAATGATAATTCTTTTTTTGCTGGACGTTTCCATCTTCTTTTTCTTGATATGATAATCGCTGCAAAGGTAGATAATAATTCGGGCAACAAGCGGAGTATTTTCCCATTTTTAGAGTTATATTCATCAGTAGAAAGAAGAAAATGCGAAAAAAATGGTTAGTTGTTCGCTTTTAAGCGTACAACTGTTCGTTTTCGTACACCGTTCTGTTTTATGATTTCCTTGATTATTAGTTAGTTATCGTTTTGGCACGCTCGTTGCATCTCTATAGTCGCAAGCGGACAACGAAGAAAAATGAAAAAAACTTCAGAAGGTTGCAACCGTTTGAGACGCTTGATCCGTCTAATAAACAGAAGAACAAAAACAGAATGTTGAACAAATAAAAAATATACAATTATGAAGACTACAGTATTATTCAGAATGATCGTTTTAGTTGCTATGGTATTTGCAGGAATCGCTAATACAACAGTGAAGGCACAGGGTAATAACTTCATTACTAATGAAGAAAAAGTAGATGATCTTGTAGTATCGAAAGTGATTTACAGACTCGATGGTTCTCTCTATCGCCACATGAAATATGATTTTACCTATGACGATCAGAAGAGAATGTCCTCCAAAGAAGCTTTCAAATGGGATGCTTCTACTGAAAAATGGATACCGTATTTCAAAATTGATTATACTTATTCATCTAATGAAATCACTTTGGTATATGCACGCTGGAATGACTCTCACAGAGCTTACGACGCATCTGTTGAAAAGAGCGTTTATGAACTGAACGACGCTAATATGCCGGTTGCTTATATGAACTATAAGTGGAATGATAAATGGATTGAAGAATCCGCTGCTAGCTGGGCTATGAATGTATCTACTCCGGCAACTAATGAAGCAACTCTGCTGACTGCCAGCAGATAAAAATAAATCGGAGTTGTGAAACTCCTTCTCTCTCTTTTAATTTAACTACATTAAAAACGGTGGATTATCCCATAAGGAAATCCACCGTTCTGTTTTTCTAATGAACAGTTACGATTAGCTTTTGTAACTCTTCAATATCTATTTAACGAGTGGTAGATATTCTCCATAACCTTCCTCTTTCATTTTATCTTTCGGGATAAAACGAAGTGAAGCGCTATTGATGCAATAGCGTAATCCACCTTTCTCTTTCGGCCCATCTGTGAATACGTGTCCCAAATGAGCATCTCCGGTTTTACTGCGTACTTCCGTACGTATCATGCCGTGCGAAGTATCTTTCTTTTCTGCGATTAGATCTTTTTGAATCGGTTGGGAAAAGCTTGGCCACCCGCAACCTGAATCAAACTTGTCGGTAGAGACAAACAGAGGTTCTCCGGTAGTAATATCCACATAAATGCCGGGACGATGCTCATTCCAGTATTTATTGTGGAAAGCAGGTTCAGTGGCATTCTTTTGGGTTACGGCATATTGTTCCGCCGACAATTCCTTACGAAGGGTTGCATCATCCGCTTTTTGATACGCTTTAGCTTTCGGCGCATTCGCTTTGCGTGCCATTTCGAATAAAGCGGGATTGATATGGCAGTATCCACCCGGATTTTTATCCAGATAGTCCTGGTGGTAAGTCTCTGCCGGATAGAAATTTGTCAATGGCTTTACTTCTAGGACGATAGGAGTTTTATATTGCGCGGATAATAGTTGAATCGCCTGCTTGATGACAGGGAGATCTTCTTTATCTACATAATAAATTCCGGTTCTATACTGCGTTCCCCGGTCATTACCTTGCTGGTTGAGGCTGGTAGGATCGATTGTCTTGAAATATAGATCGAGCAGTAAATTCAAATCTACCGTTTTCGGATCATAAACCACCTTTACTGTTTCGGCAGCATTGGTTTTTCCTGAACAGACCTGTTCATAACTCGGATTGGCAACATTACTGTTGGCATACCCTACCTGAGTACTTTCTACTCCTCGAATTTGTTTCAGGAAATGTTCTGTCCCCCAGAAACATCCTCCCGCAAAATAGATTTCTGCTTGATTCTTCATTGGTTTAGCAACTCCTAAAAATGTATTACTAATCATTACAATCACTAGGACAATAAAATACTTCATATCCGTTAGTTCTTTCTATAATAACGAATGAACCAACGGATATGTTTTAAGGAACTACTATACTAAACTCAACTTTATTTTTTTTCATTCAATGACCTGTCCTTTGTAGAAATCCAGAATTTTAGTCCGGAACAGGTAGTCATATTTTGCCTGCAACTTATCCGAAAGAGCTTTCGTCAGATTAAGTTTGGCTTCATTGTATTCCACAAAGGTAGCCTTGCCGTTATTAAACTTCTCACTCATCAGGCGGAAAGACTCTTCGTTGGCTTTTACTGCCACTTCACTGGAGTTGTATTTACTTTCTGCTGCCAGAGCATTGTACCAGGCTTGCTGAATTTCTTTATAGAGTATTTTTTTACTGTTATCCAACTTCAAGGATAAATCTATTTGTTGCAAACGAGCGGTGCGTACCCGGTTTCTTGTGGCAAAACGGTTGAAGATTGGCACGCTCAAATTAAATCCTATATATTTATTCAGATTGTTTTTCATCTGACTGCCGAAGCTGCTTTCTGATCTTCCGCTAACCGTATAATAATTACTTCCCAGACCGGCACTGAAAGAGAGTTGTGGATAAAACGCACTTTGGGCAATACGAATACTATTAAGACTACCTTGCAAACGATATTCTGCAGCCTTAATGCTTGGTTTGTAAGTAAGCGCCTGTGTATATATGTCATCCGGCGGAGTGAGAGATTCGAACTCTAATTCTTCCTTAGGGCTTTCGAGTACAAATCCTTCAGGCGTGGGTAATTCCAAGAGTTGGGTGAGATCCAGTAAGGACAGTTTGTACGTATTGTCTGATTGTACAGCAGTCATTTCATCCTGTGCAACACGGGCTTGTGCTTCGGCCACTTCAGAAGAGGATGCTTTACCCACTCCCTGAAGACCTTGAATACGTTTTAACTGGTCTTTGCTTAAATCGACCTGATTATGAGCAATCTTACTTAATTCTTGATTGAATAAAACCTGTAAATAAGCCGAAGTGACATTGATTGCAATATCCTCTCTGGCTTTATTCAAATCTTCTATAGCAGCTTTTAAATCCAGTTTGGCAAGTGAATATTGGTTGGACAATTGCAAACCGGTAAATATAGGTATGTTTGTTCCCAAGCTGAAACTGGTATTGGCGCTGTTGATGTCACTATACGAGTTGTCTATCGGAGAAGCGGTACGACCCCAACTCCAGTTTTGACTGGCACTACCACTCAAATTCGGAAGGCGTGCCCATTTAGTGGTGTTTACGCTCACTTTGCCTGCTTCGACATTATTGGCCGATTGACGGATTTCTATATTATGCTCAATGGCATAGTCGATACATTGCCGCAGCGTCCACGCTTGCGAAGAGTTGTTCTGTGCCTGGATGGAGGTGATTCCGACTCCGGCAAGCAGAAGGGCTGATATGGTTTTACGAATTATTTTCATCGGATTCAATTATTTATCTTTTTTCTCTGCACCACGTATTTTGTCCTGAATGGTTACCCCTTTCTTGATTTCTATCTTGATTCCATCACTCATACCGGCAGTCACCTGTGTACGCTGGAACTTTTGTTCGGGCACTGAATCTGTCATGATGTACACAAATGTAGAGTCACCACTAAATTCAACAGTGCTTTCGGGCACTGCCAATACCTGATTGGCTTTTTGTAATACGATTTCCGCATTAGCCGAATATCCGGAACGAATCTGAACAGAATCCGGAATGGTAATCGCAGCCTTGATTTCAAACTGGTTGGCTCCATTGGTTTCCACCCCTTTCGGAGAGATATATTCCAGAATGGCATTGAAAGTCAGATTTTGTAAAGCTCCGATGGTCAGCTTGATTGGCATTTGTTCGTGGATACGTCCCACTTCTGTTTCATCAATATTGCCGCGGAAAATCATATCGTTCATGTTGGCTACCGTAGCAATCGTGGTTCCATCATTGAACGTATTACTCATAATCACCGAATTACCAGCTTTTACAGGTACGTCCAGGATTAACCCGTCAATGGTAGAGCGAATCATCGTGCTACTGAAAGAGGCACTGTTTTTGGTAATTCCTTCTTTTACGATTTCCAGATTGTCTTTGGCCGTCTGTCTCTCTTCGCGAGCCTGTTTCAAAGCCACTTCACTTTTCTCGTATTCCTCCCGGCTAATTAACTGACCGTCATACAACTTCTTCACACGGGCGAAATCCGTTTCTGCCTGGGTTGCATTAATTTCTGCCAGGCGCACACGGCTTTCTGCAGAATTCAGTTGTCCGAGTTCAGGGATTACTTTTACTTTGGCAATAACTTCCCCTTTTCTTACAGCTTGTCCGGCTTCTTTATATACTTCGTCGATAATACCCGAAATTTGCGGTTTGATTAAAATTTCGTCTCTCGGTTCCACCTTTCCGGTAGCTACTGTAGTTTTTTGGAGGTCAGTCATTTCCGGTCTAACTGTTTCGTAAGTGATTACCTTGGGTTTAGACTTCTGATAAAGGAATACGAATGTTCCGACAAGAATGATAGCAATGACTACCAATAATGTGATTTTCAGATACTTTTTCATGATTTTATTTATAATTTTATTATTTACGATTGATGATTGAAACTAAACTCCTCACATATCCAGATAACTGTTCCACTTCCTTATTCATCCCGAATCGCCTCAATCGGTTTGATAGCCATGGCCCGGTAAGCAGGTGCCAGACCTGCCAACATTCCCAGTGCAATTAGAAGGGCACAAGTACCGATTGCCAGTCCGAAAGTAACTTGAAAACGGGTGTCCCCTCCGTCAGCGTTGGCTCCCATCTCTACAAGTTGCAACACCATGACGGCAAAGGATATTCCACACATTCCTGCAATGGTGGTAAGTACCATACTCTCTGATAGAATTTGTTGCAGAATATCTTTCGGTCGTGCACCGATCGCCCGGCGGATACCGATTTCAGTGGTACGTTCTTTAACGGTCACCATCATAATATTGGATACTCCGATGGCACCTGCCAGCAAAGTTCCCAATCCTACCATCCAAACAAGTATGTTGATACCGGTAAACAGGTTATCGACCATAGAGAACATGGCTTCGGCATTCAGGCACATAACAGCCTGTTTGTCATCCGGGGAGATATAATGTGCGGCTTTAATGACCTGTTCCATTTTGGGTTGTATTTCAGACACTTTGACTCCATGCTTCGCAGTGAAACAGATCACATCAATTCGTCCTCCCAGATTATATGTTTGCTGCATCGTAGTGAAAGGAAGAGTGACGGCCTCCGAAGCCCGTCCCTGTATATTCATGTCCCCTTCGGAAGAAGACATGCCAATCACTTGATAATAAATGCCATCTACTCTTACATATTTGCCACACGGGTCTTCTCCCGGTTTGAAAAGACTTTCATAAATTCGTTTTCCGATGACACATACTTTGCGTGCTTCCTTTATATCCACCTCATTGATGAACCTGCCGTATGCCATTTCCTGTGATTCAATGTGGAGATAATCCGGATACAATCCTTTCACGCTACAATCATATTTCTTATCTTCATATACGGCTTTGGAACCCCAACGGGCTACGGACGGAGTAATGATCTCCACCTCTTTCACTTGGGAGCGAAGACGGTCGATGTCGGTAGATTCCAGATTCCACCATCTCCCTTTGCGGAAGCCTTTGTAAGCCTCGCCCGTTCTTTGCGAGACAAGGAAACCGGAATTGGTGGCAAATCCTTCAAAGTTTTTTTTCATCATGTCCTCCAATCCTTGCCCGCCGCCGATAAGGGCTACGAGCATAAAGATTCCCCAGAAAACACCGAATGCAGTCAGCAGGCTTCTCGTTTTATTTCTTGTAATGGTAATGAGGATTTCCTCACAGGTATCCATGTCTATTCTCATAGTCTTAATCTGCTCTAAGTGCTTCGATCGGTCGGATGCTAACTGCTTTTCGGGCAGGGAATAATCCGGCTAACGTACCAGCTATTATTAATGTGAGTGTAGCCTGTATGGCGATTCTTATATCTACTGTCGGATTCAGGAAAACGGTTTCCGTCCACATTCCGGTGTCCATGGTCTGATTGCCGAAAGCGCTGTTCATCCATTCGGTCACTCCGATACCGGCTACCATGCCGATATATCCGAATATGGTGGTGATGGTGACGCTCTCTACGATAATCAACCAGAGAATGGAAAGCGGTTTGGCTCCCAAAGCCTTACGAATACCAAACTCGCGGGTACGTTCTTTGACGGTAATCAGCATGATGTTGGAAACTCCAACGATTCCGCTAAGTAACGTAAAGATGCCGATTACCCAGATGGCGATACGCAGCATGCCCGAACCTTTCTGCTGTTGCAGATAGTTGGTAAACCGGTTCCATATCCAGATAGCACTGTGGTCCGTTGGGTCAAACCGATGATTGGCTCCCAATACTTTGCGGTAATGGGCTTCAAAAGCCTCATTGGCCTCTACTGTTTCCAGATTTTTGGTAGTCATGACCAGGTTATTCAGTTTGTCTCCTTTATTATAAATCGTTTGTAGAGTGGTAAAAGGAATGTAGGCATCGCTGTCTCCGCTATCTCCTTTATCATTATAAAGACCTACTACCTGATAAACCACATTTCCGGCATTGACAAACTGTCCGATTGGCTCGGTATGAGTCTTGTTAAAAAGGATTTCTGCTGTTTTCTTATGAAGCACAATAACTTTCCGGCGTTCCTTGATATCGATTTCATTGATAAAACGTCCTTCGAAAAGCTTCACGACTTCTACCTCTGTATGATTGGGATATACGCCGGAAAGGTTCAGGCTGACGTATTCTTGCCCGAAACTAAGATTTACGGCTCCCTGCCACACGGTTGCTCCGGCCTTGATGACATGATTCGGGAAATAATGACTGGTAGCATCCATGTCTTTATTGTCCAGTTGCACCCGTCTTCCTTCTTTCAGTCCGTCGTATGATTTACTGGTCCATCCCGGAAAAATCTTGATGGAGTTCATGGCACGTTCGGAAGCTGATTGCTCAAATGCGTGGATCAGTCCGTTACCTGCACCTAGTAGGACGATAAGCATAAAGATTCCCCATGCCACGGCAAATCCTGTGAGAAAAGTCCTTAGCTTGTTGCGTTTGATGGTACTATATATTTCTTGCCAGATGTCAATCATGATAATGTTTGTATAGTGGTGGATTTTAGATTATTTCATGATACCGTCTTTTCCGAAAGGAGAAGCGTCATGGTCGATATTATCTTCAATACGTTCGATGATTCCATCTTTGATATGTATAATCTTGTCTGTCTGGTTGGCGACTCCACTTTCGTGGGTGACAACGACAATCGTCATTCCCAGTTTATGAAGATCTTTCAGAATCTGCATCACTTCCACAGAAGTTTTGCTATCTAAAGCTCCTGTTGGTTCATCTGCCAGAATGATTTGTGGTTGGGTGATTAAAGCTCGTGCAATGGCTACACGTTGTTTCTGACCGCCACTCATTTCGTTCGGCATGTGATGTGCCCAGTCTTTTAAACCCAGGCGGTCGAGATATTCCAAGGCAAGCGCATTTCGTTTTTTGCGACTTATACCCTGGTAAAATAAAGGAAGTGCTACATTCTCTACGGCATCTTTAAAGGAAATCAGATTGAATGACTGGAAGATAAATCCGATCATGCGGTTCCGGTATTCGGCAGCTTTGGTTTCGCTTAAGTTCTTGATGAGTACGTTATTCAGATAATACTCTCCGGTGTCGTAGTTTACCTGAGCAGCGGCAAGCAAGGTACTCAGACTTCTCCC
>OGED01000985.1_pt1 | contig 11323 bp, 5 predicted proteins | sample 1570581 | NCBI WGS metagenome assembly OGED01 (sample SAMEA2582135, study PRJEB24529) | metagenome | biome: Human gut stool | place: China | collected 2011 | reverse complement strand
TTCATTAGTAGATGAATCTATAAAAATAAATCAATTTCATTAATTTTAATTTTAAGTATCAAAGATGAGAAAATCAATTCTCTTGTTTGTACTCTTTACTCTGACAAATATCCCCCTGTTGCTTTTTGCACAGGGTGGGTATCAGGTAACTGGGCATATCATTTCATCGGAAGATAACGAACCGATGATTGGCGTGTCGATTGCAGAGAAAGGTACATCAAACGGAGTAATTACCGATGTAAATGGTAATTACAGTATTAAAGTGACGAAATCTCCCGCCACTTTGCAGTTTTCTTACATCGGAATGAAAACGATAGAGAAGCAGGTAACTGCTTCTACTCGTCTCGATTTGAAGATGGAGAGTGACGCACAGCAGGTAGATGAGGTTGTAGTTGTAGCCTATGGTGTTCGGAAGAAAGGAACTATAACCGGTTCCATGGCGGTAGTAAAGGCCGATCAGTTGGAGAATGTACCAGCTCCTAGTTTCGATCAGGCTTTACAGGGAAAAACGCCGGGACTTCAGGTAATTTCCAGTAGTGGTGAGCCTAGTGCATCTGCCGACTTTCAGATTCGAGGAGTGAATTCTATTAATGCGGGAACAACTCCACTTTTTATTTTGGATGGCATTGCTATTACTGCTGATGTTTTTTCAGCAATCAATCCCAATGATATTGAGAGTGTTTCTGTGTTGAAAGATGCTTCTTCTACCTCTATATATGGTGCGCGTGCTGCCAATGGTGTAGTGGTAATCACAACGAAGCGTGGCCGAAGCGGTACGAATGGAAATATTGTGGCTCGTGCACAATATGGTATCTCTAAACTGGCTTATGGAAAATGGGATTTGATGAATACAACTGAACGCCTTAATTATGAAGAAGAAATCGGTATAAGAAAGGCGGGTACGTATGATCGTGAATTATTGGAACGTACCAATATTGATTGGCGTGATGTGGTATATAATGATGCTGCTCCTTTTACTAGTATTGATTTACAAGCAGGTGGTGCTACGCAAGGAGGATTCAACTATTATGTTTCCGGTAATATTCATTCCCAGGACGGTATCGCTTTGAATTCAGATTATAAGCGCTATACTTTGCGTGCTAATTTAGAAGCAAAAGTGAATAAATGGTTCAAGGTTGGCACAAATGCTTCTTTTGCTTATGAAGATTATAGTGAAGCAGTTGATGGTGACTATAATACTGTCACTCCAATTTCAGCTTCCCGTTTTATGCTTCCATATTGGAATCCTTATGCCAGTACGGGAGCTGTTGCAAGTATAAATGATGGCACTTGGTTGGGAACGAATGTGAACCCGTTGGAGTACCAGAATAGTAATCCTTCAGATAAAAATCGTTGGAAAATAATAGCTTCGGCGTATGGTGAACTTCGTCCGATACCGGGGTTAACTATCAAAACATTGGGAGGTGTTGACTTTTTAGATATGCGTACTAATATGTTTTCAATGCCATCCTATTTACCTAATTACGGTGAAGGAACTGTTGGACGCGCTTTCTCACGTTATACGAATATAACATGGTCAAATACGGCAACTTATCTCTTTGATATAAAAGAAGATCATCATTTTAATGTCATGGTCGGTCAGGAATGGGTGGATAACCAGTCTGATGGATTCTCTGTTGTCACTCGTGGACAAAGCAATGATAATCTGTTGACAATGTCGACTGCTGCACGTGCGGAGAGTTACACCGATACAATGAATGAGGCAAGGTATCTTTCATTCTTTGGACGTGCTGAATATAATTATCTGAGTAGATATTATGCTGATATCTCTTTACGTCGTGATGCTTCTTCACGATTTGGTGTAGATTCTCGTTGGGCTAATTTCTGGTCAGTGGGAGGTATGTGGAATGTCAAAGGAGAAAAGTTCCTGAAGAATGTGGATTGGCTGACAAATGCTCAACTTGCTGCTAGTATCGGAACTTCTGGTAACTCATCAATTCCTGCTTATGAGCATCTTGCACTGGTTGCTGGAGGGCCGATTTATGGTATTGTTAATGATGTTGATATGACAGGTATAGCTCCTTATTCTAAAGGGAACGAAAAACTAACTTGGGAGAAAACGTTAACAACCAATATTTCTTTAAAATTAGGTTTCTTTGATCGACTAAATTTGGTTGCAGAATTTTATGATATGTTGATGGAAGTACCTGTATCGGCAGTGGGTGGCTATACAAGCCGTTGGAGCAATATGGGAGAAATGGTCAATCGTGGTGTCGATCTTTCTTTTGATATCGATGTTCTTCGATTGAAAGATTTTCGTTGGAATATTTCTGCAAATGCATCTTATAATATGAATGAAATCACGGAATTGTATGATGGACGTGATGAGTACGATTTGGGTTCTACTGCTCTTTACCTTAAAGTCGGACATTCGTATGGCGAATTCTATCTGAATCGTTATGCCGGTGTAAATCCGGCTAATGGTGATGCACTTTGGTATGATAAAAATGGAAAAATAACGAATGAATTTAAAGAAGAGGATAAGGTACTGATAGGTAAAAGCTGCAATGCTCCCTGGCAAGGAGGATTCGGTACTACACTTTCTTGGAAAGGTGTGACTGTTTCCGCGCTGTTTAGTTGGGTCGCAGATCGTTATATGATGAATAATGACCGTTACTTCAGTGAGAATGCAGCGGTTTATTCGAGCTATAATATGTCAAGAAGACTGTTGACTGATCGTTGGAAGAAGCCGGGTGATATGGTAACAATGCCCCGTTATGATGTCCCGATGCAATTTGATGATCGAATATTGGAAGATGCTTCTTTCCTTCGTTTGAAAAATTTGAGTGTATCTTATGAGTTACCGAAGAATTTACTGAAACCTACTAAGATTATTGATCGCGTACGAGTGTTCGCACAAGGCCAGAACTTATTTACGTGGACTAAGTTCCAAGGCATGGATCCGGAATCTACTGCTAATTATTATCAGGCAGCTTATCCGATGTCACGTCAGTTCTCTATTGGATTAGAAGTTAGTTTCTAGGCGTTTTTCTATACATTAATATAATACATAAAATGAAAAAAGTAAAAATACTATTCTTATTGATGTCGCTAGTGTTTACTACGACCTCTTGTGATATGGATTTGACACCAGATAGTGCCGTTCCTGAACATGAGGCATTGCGTACGATAGACGATTGCGATGCATGGGTGGTGGGCATTTATAGTGCATTTAAAAATAGTGCATTATATAGTGGCTACATGACTTTGCTCCCCGATATTCAGGCGGATATGGCTTATGCTGCTTTGAATACTAATAATGGATTCTATACTAATATTTATCAATGGGATATTAAGTCTACAACAGATGAGATAATTGCTGTATACAATGGACTTTATACAATTGTAGCCCGTTGTAACTTTTTCCTTGACTATAAGGATCAGGTAGAGGTTAATTTGAAAACGACTGCCGACAAAGATAATTTCAAAAAGCGTTTGGGCGAGGTATATTTTGCACGTGCCATGGCTTATGCAGAACTGATCCGTTTGTTTTGTGAACCGATGACTTCGGTAAATGCCGATACGGAAAATATGGGTATCTGTCTTCCTACTACTTATCGGGATGATGTTCCGAAGGTAAAACGCTCTACCTTGCGTGAATCCTATAATCAGATTATCAGTGATTTGAAGAGTGCCGAAGATAACTTACCGGATTCACGTACAGTGGCTGATAGTCATTATTTCAGTAAGGGAGCTGTATATGCTCTTCGTGCACGTATCTATATGTATATGGGAATGGGGGATTTAAAGCGTGATAGAAATAATGAATATTTGAAGAAATCAGTAGAAGCTGCTACAAAAGTGATTAAGTTGGGAGTGTATGAACTTTCGGATGCAATCAATAATGCTTTTGTTATTGACTCTAAATATTACACGGATTATCAAGTGATGTGGATGCGTGATGCAAGTGACGAGGTTATTTGGAAAATAGGCATGAGTTCTACTAGTTATGGTGGTGCATTAGGAAAAGAACTATTGTCGTATAATAATTCAACCTATAATCCCAGATATCATTTTGCAGAAGCAATCTTGGACTTATATGATGAGAATGATAAGCGTGCTTCTATATTTTGCACACCAACAAAAGATGTAAATGGTGACGAAGTGTATCTAATTACCAAATACCCGGGAAATACAGATCTTGATGGAGGAGATATCCCCAGATTTGTTAATATGCCGAAACCTCTTCGTCTTTCGGAAGTTTATTTGGTACGTGCAGAAGCCTATTATTGGTTGAATGATGATGAAAATTCTCAGAAAGACCTCTCTTCGGTAATGCGTAAGCGCATCAGTGGCTTTGGTTCATTAGGTGTTTCCGGTGATGATTTGCTGAAGGAAATAAAGAACGAACGTGCTCGTGAATTATATTTGGAAGGTTTCCGCCTGTCCGACTTGAAACGCTGGCATGATCCTATCAAACGTCAGAAGCAACTATACAGTTTACAAGGGCCTTATAATAATGAAATGGAAGTGAAATATACAGATGCAAAGTATCGTTTCACTACTTGGCCTATTCCAAAACATGAGATAGAAGCAACCAATGGTTTGGTGGTTGGTAATGCTAGTAATAATTAATCAAAACATATAACAGATTAAATGTATATGAAGAAATTTTTGAATCTTCTGTTGGCGACTCCGGTAGCGGCTGTTATTATGGTAGCTTGTCAGTCGGATGAAGGGATTACATATTCGGGACCTGAATATGTGATGTTCTCTGATACGGTTTATACGATGCCTGTACAGGATAAGGAAGAAACCTTTAGTGTGCCGGTGGCTGCTACTACAACAGCCGATTATGACCGCAATTACGCTGTAGAGATTGTCAATGAAAAATCAACTGCTGTTCGTGGACTCCATTTCGATTTCGTTGATAATTCTAATAATATAACGATAAAGGCCGGTGAGCGTGTCGCAAATGTCAGTTTGAAAGGACATTATACAAACATTGCACGTGAAGATAGTCTGGTTGTAAGTTTACGTTTAGTTGAACCTAAAGCACAGGAATGGAATTTATATGGGAATACTACACGTGTGGATTTAGTGAAGTGTCCTCCGTTCAAGATGAATGAATTCTTGAAAATAAAGAAGGAGGACGACAAGGTGAATCTGATAATGCTTGCTTCTTTCCCGTTCGATAGCAGTATGGGACAATATTCTGCTCATGGATATAAGAAAGATGATCATACACTGATATTGACGGATATGTTTGGTGAATCGTCTTCAGAAAAAATTCGTATTATTTTTGATGAGACAGATCCTTTGGACTTGAGAATAACGGTTCCTGAACAAGCGGCTTTCCGTGAAAGTAACTATGGATATGTATGGGTACGTTCGGTAGAACAATATCCTTCTTATTTCAATACTTTCGATAATTTCTTTGTGCTGATTCTCGAGGCTTATGTACCGCAAATCGGTAGCTTCGGTGTATATCAGTATATTTTCGAATGTATTGATGCTGATGAAGAAGCTGATAATAACAATGGAGCTGCAACACGTGGTTTCTCCAGTTATACTTCGACTTTTAAATTGAATAAGTACTAATTTAAATATAGATAATATGAAAACGACAATGATTTATTTGCGTCAGCTTCTCGCTTTATGCGTAGTAATGGTTGCGTTTGCAGCATGTGGGGACGATGAAAAAAATGAAGGTGGTAGTTCCTCGGCTTCCGGCATTCAATTGAATACTATTGATAAGATTACCTGTTTATCAGAAGAGTCTACTATTGATATTAATTTTACAGCTGGTAGTGATTGGACAGCAGCCTCTAGTGCTACTTGGTTGAAGTTGAATAAATTAACAGGATCTGCTGGTGATATCACTCTTACAGCAACTATTCATGAGAATGAAAGTTTTGATATTCGCCCTGCTACAATTACCATTAAAGATAAAAGTACAGGAAAAGAAGCAACTATTTCTGTGAAGCAGGCATCTAAAGGTACTATTCTGTTTTTCTCAAGCGCTAGTCAAAACGGACAGACTTTTGATAATATTCAAATAAGTGATGATAGTAAAGCTTTTGTTGCGACTGTAAATGTTACAAGTAATTATGATTGGACTGTAAACACAGATAAGAGTTGGCTGAGCTATTCAAAAGCAGCGGATGCTAATGAAGATGGTTCTTATACAGTGACTTTCTATGCTGATTTTGATAAACTTTATGAGACTGGAAAATATGGGGCACAAAGTGCTGTGGCTCATTTTGAATATACATCAGCAACTCGTACACCTGCTACTGTCGATTATCAATTGGACTTTAAAGGAATTACTCCATCTTTGACATTTGATGTGGATAAAGTAGAATTGATTAATCAAAATGGAGATGGTGAGTATATAGGTCTTGCTACTGTATATTCAAATGTAGCATGGGATTTTGACGAAAAACCAGAATTTGTTGAATCTGTTGAGGTACTGGGGGATAATCAATCGGCTAAATTTTTGCCTGTTTCTACTCGAATTAAATTGGTTCTAAAAAATAGTGAAATTGACACAGATGAATTGAATGCTGTTTTAACTTTCAAAGATGCTACAACTGATACTAAGTTGGATAATATAGAATTACCAATTGAGTTTGCAGGAGTCGGTGGTAAATATGTAACTTACGATCGCTCAGTTTTCAAGGATAATGATCCTTCAGATATGTATCCATATTTTATGTTTAATGCAGATGGTACCTGGACTAATCTGGAAGAATCTTTTAGTGATATGAAAGTTGAAATTACAGCTAGTGACGCCGATGACATTGCAATATATGCTGTTAAATATGATGCTAATATGGATAGAGTGTATACTAGTGAGATTTGGTGGATGAACCATAATGAGTCGGAACTTACTCGTGCTAAGCTGGGTAAAACAACTTCTATATTTAGTGTGGGTGAGCGTGGAACAGATGAATGGAGTGATCCAACACCGCTTGAAGATCGTTTCTGTGCTATATTCATAGTTTCTGGAACAGAATATCCTGATGTATATTCTTTGTTTGATGGAAATGATGAATTGCGAGAAGGGCTTCGAGATAATATGCTTATTATCGGTCAAAAAGGCAAAAAGTTGGATTTTAGCCAATTCTGGTGTGAAGGCTTAGATGGTAATAACGTTGTAATAAATGTACCGGCGGCAGGTAAAAAATATGAGTATCCTTATGAAGGATTAGACATGGAAGCTGCTCAACCTAGTTTTATTGTTGGTAAGGATTTATCTATTGAGGATCATCAGGTACTGAATAAGGAAGATGATTATGATTTTACTATTTCACCTATGCTTATAAATTGGGGTACTGGTACTTTCATATCTGAGGAGAAGATAGTATTTGAGGTTGGAGAGAACAAAACCGGAGAGGAACGTCAATATACGTATGCTATTGTTGCGAATGATGGAACAAATCCAGGATATGTATTAGTTCATTTTACATTAGTCCAAACTGCAAATTAATTCAGAAAACGTTATAGTTTAAATAAAATAATGAATCTATTAAGAAAAATATATGGATTGTGTACGGCAATGCTCTGTTTGGTATTGATTGCCGGCTGTTCGGATGATGATGTGATATCTTCCAATGGCACAGCAGGATATTTAAAACTGATGGTTGCTCCACAAACTTCGACTGCGACACGCGCAGGAGGACTAAGTCTCTCCAATGTTAGGAAGGTAGAGGTATCCATGTTATATGGAGATTTACCTGTGACTCAGTCTTTGAATTTAAGTTCTGCAGAAGGTGCTGCAGAACTAGGATTAGAATCTGAAAAGTTGGAACTACGTGCTGGAGAATATAAAATGCAAAGTTATATTCTGTATGGCACGGCTAAACCTGGTGCGGAAACCCCCGAAATGTTAATGACGGTTTATTTGGATGAGGTTGTTCCTTTTTCTATATCTAATGGGCATGTGACTGAAGTCAATCTTCAAGTAAAATCTTCTGTATATGGGAAGGTTTACTTTGATATTCTTAAAGACCTTTCTAATTATAAGGAAGAAACAGATAAAGCAAACCAAGGAGTAACCAGAGCATTCGATCAAGATCCAGAACTATTTAGTTATGATGATATAGCGGAAGTTGATCTTTATTATAAAAAGAAAGGCTCTAGTGAACGTGTTGATTATCATTCATTTAAAGTATATACAAAAAAGGGTGAGAAATGTCTGCATACTGATACTGTTTCTACATGGGAGGCTGGTGAATATGAAATTACTCGCTATATGTTGTATAGTGATAAACGCACTAATATGTTGTTGGCTGGTGATTTGAAAGATACTTATGTCAATGTTGCCCCGGTTATGTATACCCAAGCGTCTTTTACTGTAACTTATCCGGAGAATATGCGCTCTATAAAGGACTATCTTGCCTTGTACAATATCTGGATAAATATGGATGGTCCGAATTGGAAATATCAGGGAGAGTCTTTCCCTGCAGGAGCCAATTGGCGTTTTGCCGATCGTCCTATTGACGAATGGGGCAATCAGCCGGGAGTGGAACTATCTAATACAGGACGTGTTAAAACATTAGATATAGGTTCTTTTAATCCGGAAGGAGCAGTTCCTGATGCTTTGGGTGATTTGACGGAACTTGAAGCATTGTGGTTAGGTACTCATAATGATGCAGCTAGTATAGAAAATACAGAAGATATGTATTATGTATTGAATACGTACGAACTTCGTCGGAGAGGCATTGATATCTGTGCCCGTCGTATGGAGATTGCTAAGGAACGTTCTGCAATATTACATTCTACTTCAACGTCAAGGATTTATACAACCAAGAAACCGGAAAGAGTTACTTTGGCTACTCGAAAAACGTATGATTTTGCACAGGGAAGCCTCTCAAATCGTATTACTTCTATTCCGGAAACTATCGGAAATTTAAAACAACTTACTTATTTGTATGTAGCAAACGGTCGTGTGAGTGATTTGCCCACAGCGTTGAAAGATTTGCCTGCTTTGACAGATTTGGAATTTTATAACTGTCAATTTAAAACATTTCCGGATGTATTGACTAAAATGACAAGTGTTGTCTCTTTGAATTTCAGTTGTAATGCAACAATGGAAGCTGACGAGTTATATAATGGTTTGAATGCATTTGTAAAAAGTAATAATAAGGTATTACAAATACTCTATGTAACATCTTGTAAACTGGAAAAGTTCCCGGAAGAGTTAGCTAATGCGACAAAGATTGGTTTGATTGATTTCACTAGTAATAGATTGAAGAAACTGGATGGTACGAAACGCAGGCTTGCTCCAGTCCAAGCTTTCTTTGATCACAATCAGATTGAGGTTATTGCAGATGATTTTTGTGAAACAGATGATATTGAGAAATTCTCTATTTCTAATAATTGTCTGACAGAATTCCCTAATCTATTTAAAGATGGTGCAAAGAGCAAGTATACTGCATCTAGTGTCGATTTCTCAGATAATCATATCACTCATTTTAAAGAAGGATTTTTAGGTATCCGTGCAGAAACTCTAACCTTGAGTAAAAATCCGCTTGGTGAAGGTTATAAAACTGGTTCAGGAAAAAAACTGCGTCGGATGATGCCGAAAGAACTGTCTGAAACTAAATCTCAGATAAGTCATTTGGTACTTCAGAACTGTGAGATAGACTCTTTACCACCGGAATCATTTAAAAATCTGGATATTTTGGAGGCTTTAGATTTGTCAGGAAATCGTTTACGCTATTTACCGAAAGAATTTGATACACGTACTATGGCCTATGTCTCCGGATTGAATCTGAGTTACAATTGTTTTAGTGTATTTCCGCTTCAGGCGTTTACTTTGCCATTGTTGAATAAACTATATTTGACAGACCAGTCAGATATCGTTGAGGATAATCGTGGCAATAAAAAAGAGATACGCTGTTTGAAGAATTGGCCGACTGGGCTTTCTACTTATCCGGCTTATGCAACTTTACGCTTGTTGGATATATCTTATAATGATATTCAAAAAATAGAAGAGTATTCATATCCTACATTAGTAACTGCTTTCAATGTCTCTGAAAATCCAAATATTGAAATGACTATACCTAGCGATGTTTGCTCGAAGATTGGTAGTGGGCTGTATACATTAGGATTTGATTCGAATCAAACTATTTGGGGATGTTCGATTTTGGATTTGGATATAAATAAATAGTAAAAAGGAAACATATAATTATGAATTGTTTATTTAAAAATATGAGAACAATGTGCTTGGCAATGATTGCTGGCACATTGCTACTGACGGTTTCCTGTAAAGATGATGATGAGGCTACCGTGACAGGTTTTGCGCTAGATCAGACTGAAGTTGGATTTCTGAATCATGGAGGAGCTATTGAAATAAGGGTAGCTACTGACGAAACTTGGACAGCAATATCTGAGAATGACTGGTGTATGTTGACTCCGGCTAATGGAGTAGGTAGTGTCGTTTGTGTTATTAAGGCTGACTCTTCGTATCTGTATAAAGAACGTTATGGGAAAATTACTTTCTATTCGGAAAGTGGTAAAAGTGTTGAGGTAGCTATCAATCAAATGGGATATGAACCGACTATACAATTAACTAGTGAAGAAGTAACTATTCCTTCTTATGCGGAATTGGATAAATCTTACATTGATATTGAAGCTACTTCAAATGTGGCATTTGAAGTAGTTGCTCCTGAAGATTTAGACTGGCTTACTTTGGAGGGAGAATCTAAATATACTCCTTCAACGACAATTCCTCGTAAGCAGAAATTCCGTTTTAGATTTAAGTCTTATACAGAGTTTGAAAAACTTCACATAGCTAAAAAATATCTAATTAAACAAGCTAAAGAGGAGAATGGATTAAAAGATTATGACATCCAAATCTCTGACAATGTAATTATGAAAATAGTTGATGAGTATACTAGAGAAGCTGGAGTTAGAAACTTAAAAAGAGAATTTATCACTCTATGTAGAAAACTAGCTAGAGATGCTGTTGAACAAGATAAAAAGAAATTTATCATCAAAAGCAGTAGCTTAGAAAAATACTTAGGAAAACCTAAATTTAGACCAGAGAAACTAAAAGAGAAAGAACCTAAACTAGGAGTTGTAAATGGTTTAGCTTGGACTTCTGTTGGAGGAGTAACTCTTGAAGTTCAAGGTGTAGCTATCCCTGGAAAAGGAGAGCTTTCTTTAACTGGTACTTTAGGAAATGTTATGAAAGAATCTGCTCAAGTTGCTTTCACTTATGTTAAAGCTAACCTTGATAAATATAAACTTGAAAATCCTGAATTTTTTGAAAAGAAAAATATTCACCTTCACTTCCCAGAAGGAGCAACTCCAAAAGATGGACCTTCTGCAGGTATTACAATGGTACCTGCTA
>OGED01000984.1_pt1 | contig 11324 bp, 10 predicted proteins | sample 1570581 | NCBI WGS metagenome assembly OGED01 (sample SAMEA2582135, study PRJEB24529) | metagenome | biome: Human gut stool | place: China | collected 2011 | reverse complement strand
AAAATCAGTAATAGGAACAGAGGTAGCTATTGAAGAGGAAAAATTTTAAGTAAATATCTGTATAAATATGGTTTGGAAGTAAATAGAAAAAAAATATCTTTAATTGAAAGTATATTAGAAAAAGGTGGAAGTCAAGAGATTTCTCTAGATAGTCAATATATCTTAAAGAAAGAGTATAATATATTAAAAATCCAAAAAATAAATCTCATTAAGAATAATATTGAAGAAGTTACTTTTACAATACCTAATAAGATTAAATATGGAGATTATATAATAGAAGCAGAGTACGTAGAAAGAGGGGAGCAGAATAAAAACTGCTTTTATACAAATCTTAAATTAGGAGATACTCTTATTGTAAGAGGGAGAAAAGATGGAGATAAAATCATTCCAACAGGTATGAAGGGGGAAAAAAAGTTAAAAGAGATTTTTATAAATGAAAAAATAGGTAAGGAAAAAAGAGATTCTATTCCTCTTATAGTTCATAATGATAATATTGTGTGGATAGCAGGAGTAAGAGGAAATGAAAAATATAATAGTACAGAAAAAAGATGTATTAAGCTAAGTGTAAGGAGGACAAAATAATTGAACGATAAGAACTTATTTGATGAAAATGAAAATCAAAAGATAGAAGAGCAAGAAAAAGATATTCAACAAGAGAAAGAAAATCAAGTTGAAGAGAAAAAAGAGGAGAAAAAGTCAGCAGAAGTAAAATCTGACGAAGAAGAGAGAAAAAAAGAGTTTGAAGATGAGGTAAAAGAGAGAAAAGAGGAGCTAAGAAATAAATTAAAAGAGGGAATGGCTCAAAATAATAATAAAAATAATAAGAACAAAGATAAGGATGAAGAGAATAAATTTAAACAATTAGGTGGGAAATTTAACTTCAAAGGTTTTATAATGTTACTATTTATAATAACATTGGTAATGTCTCTTCCTGCTATGTTATCAGATACTGGTAAAACTCCTAGCAATGAGATTTCATATACTGAGTTTGTTCAGTCTGTAAAAGATGGAAAAATTAAGAAGGTAGATGAAAAAGAGGGGTATATCTATGGGTACACTGCTGATGAAAAAGAAGTATTCAGTGCTAGAATGATAACTGATAGATTAGGTGGAGATGTAAAATTAGTTGAAACTATTGAAGCTAATGGTGCAGCTATAAAATCTGTACCACCACAACAGATGCCACTACTTTTAAATGTTTTAATCTCGTGGTTCCCAATGCTACTATTAATTGGTGTATGGATATTTATGATGAATAAAATGGGAAAAGGAAATGGTGGAGGACCACAAATATTTAATGTGGGTAAATCTAAAGCAAAAGAGAATGGAGAAGATGTATCTAAGGTTACTTTTGATGATGTAGCTGGAATTACAGAGGCAAAAGTAGAGCTAGAAGAGGTTGTAAAATTTTTAAGAGAACCAGAGAAATTTAAAAATATTGGAGCTAGAATTCCTAAGGGAGTACTTCTATTAGGAGCACCAGGAACAGGTAAAACTTTACTTGCTAAGGCAGTGGCTGGAGAGGCAAAAGTTCCTTTCTTTAGTATGTCAGGTTCTGAATTTGTAGAGATGTTCGTAGGGGTAGGAGCTTCAAGAGTTAGAGATTTATTTAATAAAGCTAGAAAAAATGCTCCTTGTATAATCTTTATAGATGAGATAGATGCTGTTGGAAGAAAAAGAGGTTCTGGACAAGGTGGAGGAAATGATGAGAGAGAGCAAACTCTTAACCAACTTCTTGTAGAGATGGATGGATTTGGAAATGAGGAAACTATTATAGTTTTAGCAGCTACAAACAGACCTGAAATCTTAGATAGAGCTCTTATGAGACCTGGAAGATTTGATAGACAAGTTTATGTAGATAGTCCAGATATTGATGGAAGAGAAGCTATCTTAAAGGTACATGCAAGAGGAAAAAAATTGTCTAAAGATGTAGACTTAAGAGTAATAGCTAAGAAAACTCCAGGATTTGTTGGAGCAGATTTAGCAAACTTATTAAATGAGGCAGCAATATTAGCAGCTAGAGAAAATAGAGAAGAGATTACTATGGAAGATTTAGAAGAAGCTTCAGAAAAAGTAAGTATAGGTCCAGAAAGAAAATCTAAAAAAGTTATTGAGAAAGAGAGAAAAATAACTGCTTATCATGAGGCTGGACATGCTGTCATGCACTATGCACTACCAAATACTGACCCTGTTCATAAAATTTCTATTGTACCTAGAGGTATGGCTGGTGGATATACGATGGCTCTACCAGAAGAGGATAGAAGTTATAAATCCAAGAGTGAATTTTTAGATGAGATGAGAATACTTTATGGGGGAAGAGCTGCTGAGCAAATAGTATTTGGAGATATTACTACTGGAGCAAGCAATGATATTGAGAGAGCTACTGCAATAGCTCATGCTATTGTAACAAGATTTGGTATGAATGAAAAATTTGGACCAATATTATTAGATAATACAAAAGAGGGAGATTACTTCCAACAAAAATATTATAGTGATGTAACAGGTAAAGAAGTAGATGAAGAGATATTAAAAATAGTAAGAACTATGTATAAAGAGACTTTAGATACTATTACCAAATACTATGATAGATTAGATGCTGTAGCTAAAGCTCTATTAGAAAAAGAACATTTAAACAGAGAAGAGTTTGAAGCTATAATGAAAGGAGAAGACATCCTTTCTGAAAAAGTAGAGGAGATAGTAGAAGAAAAAACTACTGAAGATACTTTACAAAATCAATAATCTGTGCTATAATAACAAAAGAATTTAGGCTCAGTTTTACGGTTAGCCTCGTATTACTTAGCTTAGATAATATATAATTTAGGAGGAAACTTAAAATGGCTATGAGAAGTAAAGCAGAAATAATTAAAGAGTTTGGAAAATTTGAAGGAGATACTGGTTCTACAGAAGTACAAATCGCTCTATTAACAGAGAAAATCAACCACTTAACTGAGCACTTAAGAACTCATAAAAAAGATTTCCACTCAAGATTAGGATTATTAAAAATGGTAGGACAAAGAAAAAGATTACTAGCTTACCTAACTAAGAAAGACCTAGAAGGATACAGAAGCTTAATCGCTAGATTAGGAATCAGAAAATAGTTAAATAAAATAAAAACGAGGAATTTTCCTCGTTTTTTTATTGACCGAGATTGAGTGATTATGGTATAATCTAATAGATTATTTATAGAAAATTGTGGGAGGAATAAGATGGAAACTTTATTTACAGTTCTACTATTTATCTTTGCCATTTCATTGATAGTATTAGTGCTTATACAACCAGACAGGAGCCATGGAACATCTGCAAGTATGGGATTAGGAGCATCAAACACTGTATTTGGAATATCAAAAGATGGAGGGCCTTTAGCTAGAGCAACTGAAGTTGTAGCAACACTATTTATCGTTAGTGCACTTTTATTATACTTAGTAAAATAGAGTAAAAGGCGTATTGGGTTCAATACGTCTTTTTTATAGGTAGATGATAGAATGACAAATAATCTATTTGGAAATAATTATGAAGTAGTAAAGCCTTTAGCTATGAAGTTACGTCCACAAAGTTTAGAGGATTTTATAGGGCAGGAAAAACTTTTAGGAAAGGGAGGAATACTTAGAAAACTTATAGAAAGACAAAATATCTCTAATTCAATTTTTTATGGACCACCTGGTTGTGGAAAAAGTTCTCTAGGAGAGATAATTTCTAAAAGTATCAATAGTAATTTCGAAACTTTAAATGCCACTACAGCTTCTTTAAATGACTTGAGAAAAGTAGTAGAGAGGGCTAAAAAGAGTATAGAGTTTTATGGCAAGAAGACAATACTTTTTTTAGATGAGATACATAGGTTTAATAAGATGCAACAAGACGCTCTTCTTTCTCATTGTGAAAATGGAACTATTACTCTTATAGGAGCTACTACTGAAAACCCTTATTATTCTCTTAATAATGCCTTACTTTCAAGAGTTATGATTTTTGAATTTAAAGCTTTAGAGAGGAAAGATATTGAGAAAATAGTTAGAAGAGGAATAGAAAAATTAGAGTTAAAAGATGTATCAGATGAAATAATAGAGTGTATTTTAGATATATCTCAAGGGGATAGTAGAATAGCTTTAAATTATCTTGAGCTCTATAAAAATAGTTGTACAGATTTGAAATTAGAAGAGGTATTAGAAATCTTTAGAACAAGACAAGCTTCATATCATAAAGCTGAAGATAAATATAACTTAATTTCAGCTATGATAAAGAGTATGAGGGGAAGTGACCCAGACTCAGCTCTTTATTGGCTAGGGAGATTACTTGCTGGAGGAGAGGACCCAAGATATATAGCTAGACGCCTTGTGGTACATGCTAGTGAGGATATAGGAATGGCTAATCCAGAGGCTATGCTTGTAGCTAATAGTGCTATGATGGCAAGTGAAAGAATAGGTATGCCAGAAATTAGAATAATTTTAGCTCAAGCTGTAATCTATATAGCTATTTCTACTAAGAGTAATTCTTGTTATATGGGAATAGCTAAAGCTTTAGAGGATATTGAAAATGGAGATATGGAAGCTGTTCCACAAAATATTTGTCATAATCCAAAGGGATATTTATATCCACATGATTATCAAGGAAATTTTGTAAAACAAAAATATAGTAATAAAAAAAGGAAATATTATATTCCTGGAGATAATAAAAATGAAAAACTCATAAAAGAAAAGTTAGAAAAATTATGGGAAAAATAGAAGAGGTGAAGTAATGAAACTTATAAAAGCTGCTAGAGGAACAAAGGATATTTTTGGAGAAGATGCAGTAAAATATACATATATATCTAAGACAGCTCAAGAGATATTTGAAAGTTATGGATATACATTTATAAAAACTCCAATATTTGAAGAGACTGATTTATTCAAAAGAGGAATTGGAGAGGGAACAGATGTAGTAGAGAAAGAGATGTATACTTTTAAGGATAGAGGAGATAGAAGCTTAACTTTAAGACCTGAAAATACAGCTTCTGTTGTAAGATCATATCTAGAGAATGCTATCTATGGAAAAGAAGATGTTACTAAATATTACTATAATGGTTCAATGTTTAGATATGAGAGACCTCAAGCAGGAAGACAAAGAGAGTTTAATCAAATAGGAGTAGAGGTTTTAGGAGAAAGCTCACCTATATTAGATGCTGAAGTTATTGCTATGAGTTACTCTTTATTAGAAAAATTAGGAATTACAGATTTAGAGGTACACATTAACTCTGTAGGAACTAATGCTTCTCGTACTAAGTATAGAGAGATGCTATTAAACTTCTTAGAGCCAATGAAAGAAGAACTTTGTGAAGATTGTAGAATGAGAATGGAGAAAAATCCTTTAAGAGTTCTAGATTGTAAAGTTGACAAGTGTAAAGAGCTTACTAAAGATGCTCCTAGTATAATAGATTCATTAAATGAAGAGGAAAGAGCTCATTATGAAACAGTAAAAAAATATTTAGATATTTTTGGAGTGAAATATGTAGAAGATTCAAGACTGGTAAGAGGACTTGACTATTATTCAAGTACTGTTTATGAGATAGTAACTAATAAATTAGGAGCTCAAGGAACTGTATTAGGTGGTGGAAGATATGATAACCTATTAAAGCAGTTAGGAGATAAGGATATACCAGCTGTAGGATTTGCTGCTGGAGTAGAGAGAATGATGATGCTTCTTGAAGATTATCCTAAAAATAATCCAGATGTATATGTAGCTTGGTTAGGAGAAAATACTCAAGAGTTTGGATTAAAAATAGCTAAAATTTTAAGAGATAATGGAATAAAAACTTTTGTTGATTTTAACTCTAAAGGAATGAAATCTCATATGAAAAAAGCTGACAAATTAGCAGTAAAATACTGTATAATTGTTGGAGAAGATGAGATGAATAAAGATGTTGTGGTACTAAAAGATTTTAGTGCTAGAACACAAGAAGAGATGAGCTTAGAAAAAGCTATTGAGATAATTAATAAGTAAATAATAATTATATTGTAATTAGATATGGAAACTTAAGAGTTATATAATATAGAATAATTTTTAGTTTTCAAGTATATTAAGGAGAGGGTAAGAATGATTTACAGGACTCATAATCTTGGTGAATTAAGAAAAGAAAATATCGGACAGACAGTTACACTATCTGGTTGGGTAGATACAACTAGAGACTTAGGAGGACTAACTTTCGTCGATTTAAGAGATAGAGAGGGAAAAACTCAAGTAGTTTTTGATATAGATGTAGCTCCAAAGGATGTTGTAGAACAAGCTCAAAAATTAAGAAATGAAGCAGTTATAAGAGTAGTAGGAACTGTAAGAGAAAGACATAGTAAAAATATGAATATCCCAACTGGAGAGATAGAAGTATTTGCTACTGAACTAACTATCTTAAATAACTGTGATGTATTACCATTCCAAATAACTGGAACAGAGGATAATTTAAATGAAAATATCAGATTAAAATATAGATATTTAGATATCAGAAGACCTAAGATGTTAAATAATCTTAGAATGAGACATAAGATGATAATGGCTATTAGAAATTATATGGATAAAGAGGGATTTATCGATGTGGATACTCCATTATTAAATAAATCTACTCCAGAAGGAGCAAGAGACTTTTTAGTACCTTGTAGAATCAATCCAGGAACTTTTTATGCATTACCTCAATCTCCACAATTATTTAAACAACTTTTAATGATAGCTGGAGTAGAGAGATATTTCCAAATAGCTAAATGTTTTAGAGATGAGGACTTAAGAGCAGATAGACAATTTGAATTCACTCAATTAGACGTAGAGATGTCATTTGTTGAGATGGATGATGTAATGAATACAATAGAGGGATTAGCTAAGAATGTATTTACAGCAATAACAGGAGAAGTTGCTGATTATAAATTCCCAAGAATGCCTTATGCTGAAGCTATGGCAAGATTTGGTTCTGACAAACCAGATGTAAGATTTGGAGTGGAGCTAAAAGATTTAACAGAGATAGCTAAAAATTGTGGATTCAAAGCATTTAAAGATGTAGCTGACAATGGTGGAATTATAAAGTGTATAACAGCTCCAAAAGCTTTTGAAAAATTCTCAAGAAAAGTTCTTGGAGAGTATGAAGAGCATGCTAAAAGATATTTTGGTGCAAAGGGAATGGCATACATAAAAATAGCTGAAGATGGAGCTATAACTTCTCCAATAGCTAAATTTTTCTCAGAAGAGGAAATGAAAGCTATCATAGCTAAGGCTGAAGCAAATCCAGGAGATGTAATTTTAATAATAGCTGATAAAGCAAAAGTAGTATATGGAGCTTTAGGAGCTATGAGACTTAGAATAGGAAAAGAGTTAGATTTAATTAATAATGATGAGTTTAAATTCCTATGGGTAGTAGATTTCCCAATGTTTACTTATGATGAAGAAGAGGGAAGATACAAAGCTGAGCACCATCCATTCACTTCTATCAAAGCAGAAGATATGGAATCTTTCTTAGGTGGACAAACTGAAGGTATTAGAACTAACACTTATGATATGGTATTAAACGGATTTGAAATAGGAGGAGGTTCTATAAGAATATTTAATCCTGAAATCCAAAACAAAGTGTTTGAAAGATTAGGATTATCTTATGAAGAAGCTAGAGAGAAGTTTGGATTCTTCGTAGATGCTTTCAAATATGGAGCGCCACCTCATGGAGGACTTGCTTTTGGAATAGACAGATGGCTAATGGTAATGTTAAAAGAAGCTTCTATAAGAGAGGTTATTCCTTTCCCTAAAACAAATAAAGGGCAATGTTTAATGTCAGAAGCACCAAATTTTGTTGACAAAGAGCAATTAGATGAGTTAAATATTGCTGTAACTTATAAAGAAGAAGAAAAAATAGAAAAGTAATAAAAAAGAAAAAAATTTTAATACTTGAAAAATTTATAAATAAGTGATATAATTTCCTTAATAAGAATAGATTTCTGACCTACTCGTTATTTCTTGAGGTTTTGGGCCTAATGTCGTCACGGGGTTGGCGCTGCTTTCAGTAGCTCAGCAAGGTCACGAATAGCTTAGAGCTTAAGTTGATTACGGACTCTGTATGCTGTTAGTAACTGACTACCACTTATGGTTTTGGCGACTAAAACTGTATTGAAGACGGTAGGTTGGAGCTTTTCTTTTGGGACTTTGTCCCTTTTTTTTATTTTTAAGGAAAATGTCACAAAATATGTTGAAAAAGAAGGTGAAGAGATGCATATTATAGATAAAGAGATAGCTAGAATTTTTGAAGAAACAGTACAAAAATTATATGGAGATAAAGAATTAAAAAAAATAGAGATATCAGTAGCTACAAATGAAAAATTTGGAGATTTTCAAACTAACTTTGCTATGATGAACTCTAAAATAATAGGAAATAATCCAAGAGCAATAGCTCAAGAAATAGTAGATAATTTAGTAGAGAATAGTGTAATAGAAAAATTAGAGATAGCTGGACCAGGATTTATAAATATATTTTTAAAAAGTGAATACTTAGGAGAGCTATTAAAAAAATCTAGAGAAGAAAATTATGATTTTTCTTTCTTAAATAGAGAGGGAGATGTAGTAATAGATTTCTCTTCTCCTAATATAGCTAAAAGAATGCATATAGGACATTTACGTTCAACAATAATTGGTGACTCAATAGCAAGAATTTATAGATATTTAGGTTATCATGTTGTAGCTGATAATCATATAGGAGATTGGGGAACTCAGTTTGGAAAGCTTATTATAGGATATAGAAGATGGTTAGATAGAGAAGCTTATGAAACTAATGCTATAGAAGAGCTTGAAAGAGTATATGTAGAGTTTACAAAGCAATCTGAGGAACATCCGGAGCTTGAAGAAGAAGCTAGACTTGAACTTAAAAAGTTACAAGACGGAGATGAAGAAAACTTTGCTCTTTGGAAAGAATTTATAAAAGTATCATTAGATGAGTATGCAAAGCTTTATGGAAGATTAGATGTTCATTTTGATACTTATTATGGAGAGTCATTCTATCATGGTATGATGCAAGGTGTAATTGAAGAATTAGTAGAAAAGAAAATAGCAGTAGAAGATGATGGAGCTAAAGTAGTATTCTTCCCAGAGGAAGATAACCTATTCCCATGTATAGTACAAAAGAAAGATGGTGCTTTCCTATATTCTACATCTGATATAGCTACTGTAAAATTTAGAAAAGATAACTATAATATTAATAAAATAATATATTTAACAGATGAGAGACAACAAGACCACTTTAAACAATTCTTTAAAATAACAGATATGTTAGGATGGAATGTTCCTAAACATCATATCTGGTTTGGAATAATGAGATTTGCTGATGGAGTATTCTCTACAAGAAAAGGAAATGTAATTAGACTTGAGCAACTAATGGATGAGGGTAAAAAGAGAGCTTATGATATAGTAAATGAGAAAAACCCAGATTTATCAGTTGAAGAAAAAGATAATATAGCTGAAATAGTTGGAGTAGGAGCTATAAAATATGCTGATCTATCTCAAAATAGACAAAGTCCAATAATATTTGAATGGGATAAAATTTTAAGTTTTGAAGGAAATACTGCTCCATATCTTCAATACTCTTATGCTAGAATTCAATCTATTTTAAGAAAGGCAGAGTCAGAAGGTAAAGGAATAGATTTTACTAAAACTATATTAATAAAAACTCCTCAAGAGAGAGCCTTAGCTAATCATATAGCTGCTTTCCCTATGGCAGTAATAAAAGCTTCTGAAACATTTAAGCCAAATGTGATAGCTGATTATCTATTTGAATTAGCTAAGAAGTTTAATAGCTTCTACAATAGTTGTCCAATACTTAACCAAGAAGATGAGATTTTATTCTCAAGAGGATTACTTGCTAAAGTAGCTGGAGAAACTATAAAAGATGGATTGGATTTACTTGGAATTAAAACATTAGAAAGAATGTAAAATAAAAAATTAAGAGATTAAAAAAAAACTACACCTAAAATTTAAAAATTGAGGGTGTAGTTTTTAAAATTTTTTAAAAGAGGTAATTGTATGAATAAATTAGAAAATGCAAGAAAAGAGATAAATAGAATAGATAGAGAGATAACTAAGCTTTTCGAAGAGAGAATGAAGCAAGTGGAAGATGTAATTATTTATAAAATGGAAAATAATTTACAAATTTTAGATGCTGGAAGAGAAAAAGAGGTAATAGAGAGAAATTGTAAAATTTTAGTAAATAAAGAATTAGAAAAATATTATTTGGATTTTATTGAAAATATGATGAGAATATCTAAAAATTATCAAAAGGATATTTTAGAAAAAAATAATAAAAAAGATGTTAATTATATTTAAACATATTTATTAAATTTTCTTTTCAATATTAATATCCCGTGATATAATTTATTGAATAGATTATAAATTTAGGAGTTGAGTATGGATAAAAAATTTGAATATAGGGTGTTAAATCTTGCTGGAGATGTAGGAGAAGCACTTTTAGAAAATGGTTCAGAAGTATATAGGGTTGAAAATAGTGTATGTGCAGTAGCTGAATATTTTGGATTTTATCCTCAATGTTTTGCTACTCTTACTTGTATAATTATAACTTTTGAAAATTTAAATGGCGAAATTATTTCTTTAGTGAGAAGAGTAAAATCAAGAAATACTAATCTTGATAAGGTATATAAAGTCTCTACACTAATAAAAAATATTGGAAATTATGATATTGAGAATCTAGAAAAAGAACTAGAAAATATAACTAAGGAAAAACCATATTCTTTTTTAGTAAACATTGTAGGAAATTGTATAGGGGCTTCATTTTTTTCCATACTTTTTTTAGGAAATATAAATGATTTTTTAGCTTCTTTTTTATCTGGATTAGCTATAGCAATATTCTCAAAAATTTCAGATAAACTTAATTTAGGAACTTTTTTTACTAATTTACTTTGTGGATTTATAGCTACAGTGGTAGCCTGTTTTTTTCATTATACAGGACTTACTGTAGGGGCATCAATTACAATTATATCAACATTAATGATATTAGTACCAGGAGTTGCATTTATTAATTCTATGAGAGATATTTTTGCTGGAGATTTAGTTACAGGTATGTCTAGACTTATGGAAGTTGCTATGATAGGAACTTCTATTGCTGTAGGTTCTGGAGTAGCATTAAATATTTTCTTAAGATTAGGAGGTACAATATGATAGATATATATTTTAATAATTGGATAGTGCAAGAGGATAATTTTTATTAATAAGATTATACATCATATAATAAATTCCACCTCCAGGTGCAAGAGGTATTAAAGCTGCTATTAATATAGTTGTTACTGGTGTTTTTAATTTTCTAGCAACTATCTCTGAATAAAGAGAAA
>OGED01000942.1_pt1 | contig 11662 bp, 7 predicted proteins | sample 1570581 | NCBI WGS metagenome assembly OGED01 (sample SAMEA2582135, study PRJEB24529) | metagenome | biome: Human gut stool | place: China | collected 2011 | reverse complement strand
ATACTGAATGATTTTAAGGCCGCCTACGAAGGTCTCCCGGATTCCCAGCCGGATGTGGCACGTCCATGTAAGATGACGGCCCGGGCTTATATGGCTAAAGTTTACTTGTTCCAAGGCAAATGGCAGGAATGCGCTACAGCGACGGATGAGGTGATCAATTCCGGCAAATACCAGCTACTCCCCGACTTCCGGAATATCTTCTTGCCGGAAAATGACAACTGCCCTGAAATTTTATTTTCAGTCCAAGCCTCTATCAACGATGGCTCCCCGAACAACTACAACGGAAATCCGGGCGACCGTTTGTTACCTCCGGGAGGCCCTTATCCCAACTATGGTTTCCTTCGTCCTTCCCAAAACCTAGTAAACGCTTATAAGACCGACTCCAACGGCTTGCCTTTGGAAGACGGCATAGACGTTTCGAAAAATGATTATGTAGACCCCCGCCTAGACCACACGGTAGCCCGCCCCGGAATCATGTTCCTAGATGTCCAACTCTATGACTGGACTCCTCGTGAGGCTACGGTTTACGGTCCGTATAGCCCGAAAAAACGTATTGTCTCCAAGAACTCAAGTTACTATTTGGCTATCTGGCCATACGTAAACGCATTGAATGTTTATATTATTCGATATGCGGACGTGTTATTGTGGCGTGCCGAAGCTGCTATCGAACTAGGCGATTTGACTACCGGATTGAAATACATCAACCAAGTTCGCAAGCGTGCCATGAACAGCCAGACCGTAAAAACCGCTGACGGGACAGCGGATGCCGCCAAATACCGGATCGGATTATATCCGTCATTTTCCGACAAAGAGGAGGCGATCCGAGCCTTACGTACCGAACGACGTCTGGAATTCGCCTTAGAAGGTGAACGTTTCTTTGATCTAGTCCGTTGGGGAATCGCCTCAGACGTGATGAACACTTATTTCGAGCATGAGAAGACATTCCGCTCTCATCTCCAAAATGCCCGTTTCATCAAAGGGACCCACGAATACGGCCCGATACCGCAAGCGGTTATAGACCTTGCGAAAAATGGAATCATCGAGCAAAACCCAGGATATTAATGGGAATGCTCCCATTCTTCTTAAAAGAAATAGCTCCTATCCGAATATTCGGGCAGGAGCTATTTACATTTGTCTTTATATCGTCTCTTTATAACTTATCCCTTAAAAACCTACCGGTATAGGATGCCTCGCAAGCCGCTATCTCCTCCGGTGTGCCGGCACAAACCAGCTGTCCGCCGGCCTTTCCGCCTTCCGGTCCTAAATCGATCACATAATCCGCACATTTGATCACATCCATATTATGCTCGATAATTACCACGGAGTGACCTTTCTCGATCAAGGCATTGAAAGCTTTCAACAAAGTCTTGATATCATGAAAATGTAAACCGGTCGTAGGCTCGTCGAAAACGAACAAGGTAGGTTGCTGCTTCTCTTGGCCTAAGTAATAAGCCAGTTTCACACGTTGGTTCTCACCACCGGATAAAGTGGAGGAAGTCTGTCCCAGCTTGATATAGCCCAAGCCCACGTCTTGCAGCGGTTTCAAGCGTTTCACGATCTTCTTCTCTTGGGAGCCGGAACCTTTCTCGAAGAACTCGATCGCTTGATTCACGGTCATTTCCAACACATCGTATATGTTAGCGCCTTGATACTCTACATCCAATACATCCTGCTTGAAGCGTTTGCCGTGGCAAGCCTCGCATTCCAAGGTGATATCCGCCATAAACTGCATCTCTACCGTGATCTTGCCCTCGCCCTTACATTCCTCGCAGCGACCTCCTTCCTTATTAAAGGAAAAATAAGCGGCGTTATATCCCATCTGCTTCGCTAGGGGCTGCTCGCCGAATAGTTTACGGATCTCATCGTAAGCACCGATATACGTCACGGGGTTCGAGCGAGAACTCTTTCCGATCGAGTTCTGGTCTACGAACTCAATCGCCTGAATCATATTCAAATCTCCACTGATACCGGAGCAATCTACGGTCAGGCGAGCGGCATCATCCAAATGGCGTTTCACGCCCTCGTAGAAAATATCACGAACCAAGGAACTTTTACCCGAACCGCTCACGCCGGTAACCACCGTCATCACGTTCAAAGGAAACTTCACGTCCACGCCCTTTAAGTTATTCTTCCGAGCCCCTGTCACTTCTATATAATTATTCCACGGACGGCGATAAAGCGGGATCTCGATCTGATCCTCTCCCGTCAAATAACGTACCGTATGGCTATCGCTACATTTCCGGAGGTTATTCACATCGCCTTGATAAACGACCTCACCCCCCAAACGCCCCGCTTTCGGACCGATATCGATGATATAATCCGCCGCACGGATAATCTCCTCATCATGCTCCACCACGACCACGGTATTCCCCAAGGCTTGCAACTGTCGCAATACCTTGATCAACAAATCCGTATCCCGGGAATGCAGACCGATACTCGGCTCATCCAAAATATACAACGAACCCACCAAGCTACTACCCAACGAGGTAGCCAGATTGATACGTTGGCTCTCTCCTCCGGATAAAGAGGCCGAGAGGCGATCTAAAGCCAGATAACCCAACCCCACATCCAACAGGAATTGCAAGCGATTATTGATTTCCGTGAGCAAACGTTTAGCGATCGCCGCATCCGTCTCGTCCAGTTCCAGTTGATCAAAGAAAGCCTTTGCCTCCGAAACCGGCATCGTTACCAGCTCGGCGATATTCTTACCGCCCACTTGCACATACAGCGCTTCCGGTCTCAAGCGGCTCCCCTTACAAACCGGGCAAGTCGTCTTTCCCCGATAGCGGGCTTGCATCACCCTGTATTGTATCTTATAAAGATTCTCTTCCACGAACTTAAAAAAATCGTCGATGCCGTGTAAACCTCTCGCCCCATGCCACAACAAATCCTTCTCTTTCTGTGTCAGGTCGTAATACGGACGATGGATCGGGAAGTTATATTTCTCGCTCTTCATGATAAAGTCTTTCAGCCATTCCCCCATCACCTCACCTTTCCAGCAAACCACGGCTCCTTGGTAGACAGACAAGCTTTTATCAGGCACCACCAGATTCTCATCGATACCCAGCACCTTACCGAACCCCTCACAAGTCGGACAAGCGCCCAACGGATTATTAAAGCTAAACATCATATCGGTAGGCTCCTCGAATATCATGCCATCCGCCTCGAACTTCTTCGAGAATTCCTTCACGACTACCCCTTCCTCCGTATAAATACGGATCAAACAGGTACCATGGCCCTCAAAGAAAGCGGTCTCGGCCGAGTCTGCCAAACGGCTTTTCAAGGTCTTATCGTCCGATACCGTCAGGCGGTCCACCAACAACTCGATCGGGTAAGACAGCAACTCCTCGCTCGCCAGTACCTCCGAGATACGATATACCGTATCATTCACCGACAGACGGGCATATCCTTCTTTCCGCAAGATCTCCAGCTGCTCCTTCATATCCCGGCCTTCCGGCAAGACAACCGGGGCGAATACGGCAAAACGAGTCCCCTCTGGGTATCGCATGACCTCCTTGATAATATCGCTCACCTGATGTTTTTTCACCTCGGTGCCGGAAACCGGCGATATCGTCTTCCCGACGCGAGCATATAACAAGCGTAAATACTCATAAATCTCGGTAGATGTACCGACCGTGGAACGCGGATTACGGGTATTCACCTTCTGCTCGATAGCGATAGCCGGCGGTATTCCCTTAATATAGTCGCATTCCGGCTTACTCATCCTCCCCAAGAACTGGCGGGCGTAAGCGGATAAACTCTCTACATACCGACGCTGTCCCTCCGCATAAAGGGTATCGAACGCCAACGATGATTTTCCACTCCCCGACAGCCCGGTTATCACCACCCGCTTGTCCCTCGGAATCTCTACATCTATATTTTTCAATTGGTTCCACCGTACCCACTTGATGAAAATCGAATTGCTCTCAGACATATTACCTTTATCTTTTTCTTTAACGCAAAGATAGCCAAAACTAACCGATTCTGCCCTATCTTCATCGAACTAATTCACACAGTTAGACAGGGTGTGCCTCGTCTCTACTGCCAAGTAAATAAAATAACAAGGGTGAAATATTTCATATTTACAGGGAATCTTCTACATTTGTTGAAAATTTCATAGACAAACACAGCAAGGCACCCATGTACATTAAATATTTTCGCTTCTTAGTAGCGATTCTCTTTTGTGCGATAACCTCATGTTCTACGGTTCGCGAGAAGCCTCGTCCGGCTACGAGTACGGGCAAGGAGGCCAAGCGAGAGTTTAGGGGAGCATGGATACAGACCGCTTTTCAAGGCGAATACAAGGATATGACTCCCGCCCGGATGAAAAAAGACTTCATCCGCAAGCTTAATTACCTGCAAGCATGCGGCATCAACGCCATCATCTTTCAGGTGCGCCCCGAGGCGGACGCTTTCTATAAATCCGATATCGAGCCGTGGAGCCGCTTCTTCACCGGAGAGCAAGGCGTAGCCCCGGCAGGTGAGTTCGACCCGATGGCCTTCCTGATCCAAGAATGCCATAAACGGAACATGGAGTTTCACGCTTGGTTGAATCCTTACCGGGCGAGCACGGCGGGAAACACCCGTTTCGCCGATTCCCACATCTATCATAAGCATCCCGAATGGTTTGTCACCTATAATAAACAAATCCTTTTCGACCCGGGATTGCCGGAAAGCCGTCAGTTTATCTGCCGGGTAGTGCGTGATATCGTCGGCCGTTACGACGTGGACGCTATCCATATGGACGATTATTTCTATCCCTATCCCGCAGCGGGTATGCCTTTCCCGGATGATAACAGCTTCCGGAAATACGGCTTGCGAAAAGGATACAGCGAGGCGCAAAGGAACGATTGGCGCCGGGAGAACGTGAATACCCTGATCCGGGAATTGAAACGTACCATCCTGCTCACCAAGCCTTGGGTACGCTTCGGTATCAGTCCCTTCGGCATCTACCGCAACAAGAAAAGCACCGCAGACGGATCGGGTAGCAATACCAACGGTCTGCAAAACTACGACGACCTCTACGCCGATATCACCTATTGGGTACAGCAAGGTTGGATCGATTATAACATCCCCCAGATCTATTGGGAGATCGGACACCCGGCAGCAGATTACATCACGCTTATCAAATGGTGGGACAAAAACGCCAACGGAGGTCATTTATATATCGGGCAAGACGTGGCCCGCACCATGAAAGCGGACCAATTAACCCGCAAGATGCGTTACGAGCGTGCCTTGCCTCACGTGAGCGGCAATTGTTTCTGGCCCGCCAATGAGATTCTATGGAACAACAAGGGCGTAGCCGACAGCCTGAAACGGAACTACCACCGTTACCCGGCCCTTATCCCGGCCTATACCCATATGCATAACCGTCCGCCAAAAGACGTAAGCAAGCTAAAGACCGAATGGACACCTAAAGGCTTCTTGTTACATTGGCAAGCGGAGCAAAGCCCCACGAATCCGGAGCTAGCCTCCTATTTCGTGGTCTATCGCTTTAACGACAAGGAGCCGATAGACACGAGCGATCCCTCGAAGATCGTGGCTATCACCCGGGAAACCGGCTACTTGATGCCTTACGAGAAAGGTAAGGTAAAATATCGCTATGTAGTGACCGCCGTAGATCGCTTTCACAACGAGAGCGAGGGCAAGACAAAGAAAGTAAAATTATAAAGACACCAATTATGTTAACCGACCATCGCTGCACCAAATATACCGACTGTTCCTCTTGTAGTTTCTACCAGAGGGACATATTCAAGTATCGTCTTTATCCGAAAGGGTACGTGATCCCTCAGACAAGATGCATGCAGAACATGGTCTTTTTCCTAGTCAAGGGAGAGATCTGGCTGAACAGCGAGGAGCACCCGGACACCACGTTCCGGGGCGGACAGTTCGTATTGCAACCGATCGGCTCGAAAGTGGAGTGCAAGGTACTCGACTACACCGAATGTATCATCTATCTCTTCGAGCGTCCGCAAAACATATGCGACAATCGTTTCAACAAAGGCATCTCCATCGTGGAGAACGAACGCCAGCAGCCCATCGTAATGACGATGGTCCCGCCGATACAACTCTTCATCGAGGGCATGAAGCTTTACCTCAACGATGATTTAAGATGCTCCGGACTGATGCAAGCCAAACGCTCGGAGATGGTCTACTTGCTGAACTGCTACTACCCCATCAAGGAGCTAGCCGCCTTTTACGCCCCGATTTACCGGTATAGCCACAGTTTCCAGTATTTCGTGATGCAGAACTACCAGAAGGCGAAAGACGTGGAGACCTTCGCCCAATTGGGAGGCTACAGCGTACCCACCTTCCGCCGTATCTTCAAGGATACGTTTGGAGAGCCCGCTTATCAATGGATGCTGAAACGCAAATGCCAAGACATTCATAACGACCTTATCATGACAGAGCTTTCCATATCCGAGATTTGCTACAAGTATGGCTTTGAATCGCTTTCTAACTTCTCGCACTTCTGCAGGGCTAATTTCGGCCAATCTCCCCGCTCTGTCCGTTCTCTAAAGGATGAAAATACATAATATTCAATGATTTTTTTTAAATCTCTCAACTTTTGCAACTCTTTGGACAAAAATAACAATTCTCCCCTTTAGCATTCCCTATACATTTGCGTCCAGAAGATCAATCATAATTGATTTTCAAAGATAAATAAAATGTATAGGTACAATAAGACAAGTATTATCTTAAAGATCTCTATCGCAGTTTTATTCATTATCGGCATGGTGCTGGAATGTAGTTGCGAGAGATCCGAGGAACCGGAGAAAAGAGGCACGGGCTACATCACTTGCACCCTTCGTTGGGATAGCGTGGTAGCAGGTTCCCCGGTACCGGAGAAACTTCGCTATTGTATCTACCCGTCGGAGGGCGGGCCGATGATACAGACGGATGGGAACGCCAATGGCATCACCCTGTTCTTACCACCGGATAAATATAATGTATTGGTTTTCAATTACGACGCGAAAAACATAGGTTTTCGTAATATGTCGAAGTTCGAGGAAGCGGAAGCATATATCTCCTCTCTAGAGGATCTGGAGGCATGTCAAGACGAGGTGATCCCGTTATATGTCGCCACGATCCGTTCGGTAGAGGTTGAGGGGGACACGGAGAAGCATAAGGAATTGACCTTGTCGCCGTTTTTCCTATCGAAGGACAGTTCCTTGAATCTAAGCAATGAAAGGAAAGGGATCGCAAACAATATCAACGGGCTAAAGAAAACGAGTATCCGATGAGAGAGAGCCGGTTATTTATCATCTTGATCTCGCTTGTCATGGGATTGGCGGGATGCTCGAAAGAGACTATGATCGGCGAGTATGTAGACCGTTGCGCGGTGCGCCTCGACATAGATTGGGGTCCTTGCGGTATCGACCCGGATGGTATGACCGCGCTCTTTTACCCGGTCGATGGAGGGGAGCCAAGCCGTTTCCTTACCAACACGGTGACGGGCGACGAGGTGCGATTGAGGAAAGGGATCTATAACGTAGTGGTATTTAACCAAGCGGCCGAAGAATACAGTTATCTCACGATCGAAGGTCAAGATCAATACAGCACCCTGCGGATCGTGATGAAGACGACGGATAGCGATTGGTACACGCCCACCGAGGGAGAGCGGCTGATCTACGATCCGGAACCTTTAGCGGTAGCTACATTGGAGGGTTTTGAGGTGACGCAAGAGATGGTACGGGCGAACCTTAAGGAGGGAAAGGAGTTTTCCTTGGCTTGCCGGCCCGAGAAGGTAATCTTCACGACCCATCTGTCCTTAGAGATAAAAGGATTGCACAACATGCGGACTGCGAGGGGATCGATTAAAGGGATGGCGGATACATATTGGATAGCGGATAGAAAGACCGGAAGTAGCGTAGCGACGCAACTCGTGGACTTCTCGGAAAAGACCTTTCACGAGAACTCAACGACCGATGGTATCTTATCCGGCTCTTACTTGACACTCGGCAGACCAAACGTCACATCGAAGGCCACGGACGAGATCAGTAATTTGCTTACGCTCTCCATCTTATTGGTCGATAACAGAACGGTCATTACGAAGCAATATGATATAGCTCCACGTGCCGCGATCAATAATGAGACGAAAGAGGTAGAGGTGGTGCTGGGTACGAAAATTGATCCGGATAAGGAAGAAGTTCCCGAGGATATTCCGTTGGAGCTACCAAACGTGGAGCCGGAAAAGAATGGCGGCGAAGGGGGATTCGACGCGACTGTAGACAATTGGGGAGATGAGACGAATATCGTAATCCCCGCATAACTATAGAATGATAAATAGTAACAACATAAAACAACATTAAAAGACTAAACATTATGAAGACAAATTTATTTATCGCAGCATTAAGCCTAGTAGTATTGGCGGGCTGCTCAGGCGAAGATGAGATTGGCACATTGGTAGCAAAGAATGACAATGCGATTAATTTCGGAACTTATGTGGGGAAACAGACGAAGGCCAGTATTATGGATGACACCAAACTACAAACAACGGGATTCAATGTTATAGCAACTTATACAGGTGTCTATACATGGGCATCATTAAGTGGAGACAAAGCTAAAGCTCCAAACTTCATGTACGATCAAGCCGTTACATATACTGATAGTAAATGGTCTTATTCACCTATACAATATTGGCCAAATGAACAAAATGAGGATGGAGATCTTGGTAAAGTAACTTTCTTTGCCTACAGCCCTAAAACAACTAGTATCACTACAATATCAGATAAAGCAAAAACAGGAGCACCGACTATTAAACTGACTGTTTCCGATGAAATTGATACGCAAATAGATTTAGTAGCAGATATGGTCACAGATCTTACTAAAACAAGCACAACTATAGATGGAGTTGCAGTAGATGCAGGTACTGTTAAATTCAAAATGGATCACCTTCTTTCTCAAATTAAGTTTCAAGCAAAGCTCAAGGCACAGTACACTGGAGCAACAAAGATTACCGTAACAGGATTTAAGTTATCATTTGCAACCAACAAAATTAAGAATGCAGGAACATATACATTTAACACTAATAACACAGATAATATATGGGTGCTGGATAATACTTACCACAACGTAGCCATCGAAAAAACGAACTTAGCAAATGAGTTGGACAATACCGTAGCACTAGCAGCGACCGACTTACTAGATCCTATGTTTTTACTTCCTCAATCATATGCAGAAAAAGATATAACAGCTGTGATCAGTTACACTGTAACCACAAGTGCAGGTGATGTTAATAATGTAAAGAAAATCGATTTACCGGTAGTTACAGACGGATGGAAGCCTAGTAAAAAATATTTATATACTTTTGAGATCGAATTACAGAATGTAACAGTTGGAGTAGAATCCGCAGAATGGGGTAATGGTGAAATCAAGTAATATATTATCTTTATTTTCATAGATTAAGGGATTAGGCTTCTTCAACATAGAAGACCTAATCCCTTAATTAATTTTTAATAGCCGGTCTTCATATCACCGCCTCTCTTCTCTATCATAAAATCCATTCTCATAAAAACACGCCACTCTATATTTAGCTAGGATTACTTACAATAAAATAAATATCAGAAAACCTTTCGATAGCAATACGGTCATTATCCCACCTTTTTGAGCAATATAAGCCATATATCGTGACATCCCCTTCCCGCAAGAACCACAAAACAACGAGAAGGAGATAGCCATTAGTGCCCTTTTCCATCTCAAAAGTACCCCTTTTCACACACAATAGGTTGCGAAAGCCAACGCGAAAGGCCGCGTTAGGCGACACATATGGTTACGTTGGGCATCGTAAGCAGCTAAGAATAGGGTTATAACCTAATGAGAAAGGCGTTATAACCTTATTATAACCCTATCGTAACCTTATGGAATCGCCCAAACACCCGGCAAACCATGAGTTACGATGAATTAATTTCGCTAGAATAAAATGCCATTTTCCAACATCTGTCTGTCTACTAAACAATTGCTGTTTTTTTCTTGCGTATTTGGAAGCGAGACGTACATCCGCCCGAAATAATCGACTCTCACGGACTTCCGTTTACATTTTGTCAAAATGTCAATCCGCGAGGAAACTTCTCCCCACATAGCATACGGATATCAATTATTCTTCCTATATTTGCGATAATCCCTCATATCTAAGCGTAGGTCACTGAAGGAGGACATAAGTTAACGAAGAGCGTTTAAAGATATTATCCCGTATTGAAATCTGGACAATTTCATATCCATGGATAATAGACAATAAACGCTCACGTCGGTGCTATATTTACCAGTAATCGCTCTGGACGATATAACAGCATGGCGTGGGCTATTGTTTATTACATGGATAGGGCCGTCCAGAGCCTCAATACGGTAATATCAATAGTTTCCACGCTTCTGTATTTTTAGCCCGGCAACCGATGGAGACAGGTTGCCCTTATCCATTAAATGAAGACGATCCTCCTGTTACCCGTCTTGTCGCTATGGCTCCTGCTTGCCACGCAAGCCCATGCCCAAGTCTATCACCTACATTTATCCGACAACACTTGCCGGATAACAGAATGCGTTGATACTCCACAAGGCGTCAAGCCCTTGGGTCAGACATGGAAAGGAAACACCTTCCATGATCGTTTCACGCTAGATTTCGATCGCGCTATCTTCACGTGGGAAAAGGAAGGAAAAGAGACGTATGCCAACAAGATCATCAACCACACTGCCAAATACGCTCACCACTCATTCTCCACGGAGCAGATTACCGCCAACCTCACCATCAACAGCCATCGGGCCGTCCTTCAACTTATCCACTTTCAGAATGGCCAATGGATACAAGTCACTTATTTTTGCGAGATAGGGAATTAACGGCTCATGCGAACATCTACAACATCTACCACTTATACTTGACATTGATACTTTTTCTTTGCATTGGATAAGGCTTATGGTACAAAAGAAATGTATAAACGTTTCATTGATGAATGTCATTCTAGGGGAATAGCTGTTTTGTTTGATGTCGTTTACAATCATGCCACGGGAAATATGCCATATGCAAGACTATATTGGAATAATTCCAAAGGATGTCCTGCGGCCAATAATCCATGGTTTAACGAAACAGCACCACATCCATTTAGTGTTTTCAATGATTTTAATCACGAGTCAGAGTTAACACGTCGTTTTGTAAAGCGCAATCTTAAATTTCTTTTGGATGAATATAAAATAGATGGATTCCGTTTCGATTTAACAAAGGGATTTACAAATAAGACAAGTAATGAAGGTACTTCCGGAAATTATGATGCTAGTCGTGTAGCCATTTTAAAGGATTATTATCTGGCTATTAAAGAAGTCAATCCAGACGCTATTATGATTTGCGAACATTTGGCAGGTATTGAGGAGGAAAGCGAATTGTCACAAATAGGAATGAAGTTATGGCGTAATATGAATAATGCTTATTGTCAGTCTGCAATGGGATGGAGTGAAGGAAGTGGTTTTACTGGACTTACTACCTTTAATACGACTATGAAAGAAGGTGGATGGGTTGGTTACATGGAAAGTCATGACGAAGAGCGGTGTGCTTATAAACAAACCCAATGGGGAAATGGATTATTACAAACCGATTTGTCTGTACAGATGCAACAACTAGAGGCAAATGCTGCTTTCTTCTTTATGGTATCAGGACCTAAAATGAGCTGGCAATTCG
>OGED01000940.1_pt1 | contig 11706 bp, 5 predicted proteins | sample 1570581 | NCBI WGS metagenome assembly OGED01 (sample SAMEA2582135, study PRJEB24529) | metagenome | biome: Human gut stool | place: China | collected 2011 | reverse complement strand
AAATCTTAAAGCACATGGAAAGCAAATATAATTATTTCAAGCGAGATATTAGTTGGCTCTCATTCAATTACCGCGTATTGTTGGAGGCTCTGGACGAGCGTCTGCCGCTCTACGAACGTATCAACTTCATCTCTATCTACTCTTCCAACCTCGAAGAGTTTTACAAAATCCGTGTAGCCGACCATAAAGCTGTTGCCTCCGGCGCTACGGAAAGCGATGAAGAAACCGTACAATCCGCCCGTGAGCTGGTAGAAGAAATAAATAAAGAAGTCACCCGCCAACTGGATGACCGTGTACGCATTTATGAAGAGAAACTACTACCTGCCCTGCGTAAAAATCACATCATCTTTTATCAGAACAGACATGTAGAACCGTTCCACCAGCAGTTTATTAAAGACTTTTTCCGGGAAGAAATTTTTCCCTACCTGCAACCTGTGCCTGTATCCAAAGATAAAATAGTCTCCTTCCTGCGGGATAACCGCCTTTACCTGGCCATACGAGTCTATCCGAAGAAAGAAGAAAATGAAGGAACTACCAATCTAACAGAATCCCGGCAACCCCTTTACTTCGTGATGAAGCAACCCTACGCCAAAGTGCCCCGCTTCATCGAACTTCCATCTCGCGAGAAAAACCATTACCTGATGTTTACCGAAGATATAATCAAGGCAAACCTTAACCTGATTTTCCCCGGCTACGATGTTGATTCCAGCTACTGCATCAAAATCTCCCGTGACGCTGACATATTGATTGACGACACCGCCAACAGTGCTGACCTCGTTGCGCAACTCAAGAAGAAAGTGAAGAAACGTAAGATCGGTGACGTCTGCCGTTTCGTCTACGACCGTGGTATGCCTCATGACTTTCTGGACTTCCTGGTAGACGCCTTCCATATTCAGCGTGACGAACTTGTCCCCGGCGACAAGCACCTGAATCTTGAAGACCTGCGTCATCTTCCCAACCCGAACAAATCTCTTCACAGCCTCGAAAAGCCGAAGCCAATGAAGCTGACCATTCTTGACGAAAAAGAATCTATCTTCAACTACGTCGCCAAGAAGGACCTGTTATTATATTACCCTTATCACTCTTTTGAGCACTTCATCCACTTCCTGTATGAAGCCGTGCACAACCCGGAAACCCGTGAAATCATGGTGACTCAATACCGCGTAGCCGAAAACTCCGCTGTCATCAACACCCTGATAGCTGCTGCCCAAAACGGTAAGAAAGTCACTGTATTCGTGGAACTGAAAGCCCGCTTCGACGAAGAAAATAATCTTGCCACAGCCGAAATGATGCAAGCTGCCGGCATTAAAATAATATACAGCATACCCGGGCTGAAAGTACACGCCAAAGTAGCCCTTATCCGTCGCCGCGGACTAAACGGTGAAAAAATACCCAGCTACGCCTATATCAGTACCGGTAACTTTAATGAAAAGACTGCCACCCTCTACGCCGACTGTGGCCTTTTCACCTGCCGTCCGAAGATAGTGGCCGACCTCTATAACCTCTTCCGCACCCTGCAAGGTAAAGAAGACCCGAAGTTCACCACCCTTCTTGTCGCCCGTTTCAACCTCATCCCCGAATTGAACCGCCTGATCGATCGGGAAATCGCCCTCGCCGACGAAGGCAAACAAGGCCGTATCATCCTAAAAATGAACGCCCTCCAAGACCCCGCTATGATCGATCGTCTCTACGAAGCCTCCGAACACGGCGTACAAATAGACCTCATCGTCCGTGGAATCTGTTGTCTTATCCCCGGACAGTCATACAGTCGTAACATTCGTGTCACCCGTATTGTAGACAGTTTCCTCGAACACGCCCGCATCTGGTACTTCGGCAACGACGGCAAACCCAAGGTCTTCATGGGCTCCCCCGACTGGATGCGTCGTAACCTCTACCGCCGCATCGAAGCCATCACCCCCATTCTCGCCCCCGACCTGCGTGACAGCCTCATCGAAATGCTTAATATCCAGCTCGCCGACAACCAAAAAGCCTGCTGGGTAGACGACAACCTGCGAAATATATTCAAAAAAAGAACGCCCGGCACCCCCGCTGTACGAGCCCAATACACCTTCTATGACTGGCTAAACCAACCAACTAACTAACCAACTAACATAAGAATCCCATATCCGTGCCCAGCAGCCTACAACGCCCCGCACGGCCTCCCTGCAACGCTCCCGCTGCACATCCCCGCTATACACCCTTACTACATAGCTTCTCTCGCAACAACCATACCGACATCTCACCCCCCCCCACACACAACGCCCACCCCGCATGCTCCTCTGGCCTACTTTTTTCTCCGTCAAGCGAGCCCCTGTAACGGAGCGTCAAAAAGGGCAGACTGTTTGAGCGTAGCGAGTTTCTGCCCTTTAGCGCAGTGCAGGGAGCGAGTAGGAGAAAAAAGTCAGCCTTGAATTTTTCTTTGCTTCTTTCTTTTGTTTCAAGACAAAAGAAAGACGATTACGAGACAAAAGAAAGGCGATTGTAACATAAATGTAACATGTATGACACCTCCCTGCAACGTCAAATCCCGTCCTTTGCAGCCGGAAACAACATACACATATATTTATTATGGAGACTATTTATTTATGCATTATCATCTTCCTCTTTGTACTAGCTGTTTTCGATCTGATAGTCGGAGTGAGTAATGATGCAGTTAACTTTTTGAACTCTGCGGTAGGCGCCAAAGCCGCTTCGTTTAAAACCATTCTTTTCATAGCCGGTATTGGTATATTCATTGGCGCTTCCCTGTCCAACGGTATGATGGACATTGCCCGGCACGGCATCTACCAGCCCGAGCACTTCTACTTTGCCGAAATCATGTGCATTCTGCTGGCCGTCATGTTGACCGACGTAGTACTGCTGGACGTATTCAACTCCATGGGGATGCCCACCTCTACCACCGTTTCACTAGTCTTTGAACTACTCGGAGGTACCTTTGCCCTCTCACTTATCAAAGTACATAATAGCGATACCCTCGGTCTGGGCGACCTCATAAACACCGACAAAGCCCTCTCCGTCATCATGGCGATCTTCGTCTCCGTCGCTATCGCCTTCTTCTTCGGAATGCTTGTACAATGGCTTGCCCGTGTGATATTCACTTTCAACTATACGAAAAAGATGAAATACAGCATTGCCCTCTTCGGAGGTGTAGCCGCTACCGCTATCATCTATTTCATGCTTATCAAAGGACTGAAAGACAGTTCCTTCATGACCCCCGAAAACAAACACTGGATACAAGACAACACGTTGATGCTAATCGCTGTCTCTTTTGTGTTCTTCACCGTACTGATGCAAATCCTTCACTGGATGAAAATCAATGTTTTCAAAGTCGTCGTACTAATGGGAACTTTCGCCCTAGCTCTCGCTTTTGCCGGTAATGACCTTGTCAATTTTATCGGTGTTCCCCTCGCAGGTTTCTCCTCTTTTTTAGATTACACCGCCAACGGAGAAGGAAACCCGAAAGGCGTCCTGATGACCTCCTTGCTGGGACCCGCCAAAACCCCGTGGTATTTTCTTATCGGAGCCGGAGCCGTCATGGTCTACGCCCTCTGCACCTCTAAAAAAGCACACGCCGTAATTAAAACATCTGTCGACCTTTCCCGCCAAGATGAAGGAGAAGAAGCATTCGGAAGCACCCCGATCGCCCGTACAGTAGTCCGCATCAGCATGACACTTGCCAACGGAATCTCCCGAATAATGCCGGACGGCAGCAAAAAATGGCTTGACTCCCGCTTCCGCAAAGACGAAGCAATCATTGCCGACGGAGCCGCTTTCGACCTTGTCCGCGCTTCTGTCAACCTGGTATTGGCCGGTCTGCTCATCGCCTTGGGAACCTCCCTGAAACTTCCCCTTTCCACCACCTACGTAACCTTCATGGTAGCTATGGGTACCTCTCTGGCTGACCGTGCCTGGGGGCGTGATTCAGCCGTTTACCGTATCACCGGTGTATTAAGCGTCATCGGAGGCTGGTTCATCACCGCCGGAGCTGCCTTCACTATCTGTTTCTTTGTAGCTCTCGTACTTCATTATGGAGGAAATATCTCTATCATCGCACTTATCGGTATAGCTGTATTCATCTTGATTCGTAGTCAAGTGATGTATAAGAAACGCAAAGCGAAAGAAAAAGGTAACGAAACGCTGAAGCAACTGATGCAAACCACAGACAGCACAGAAGCCCTGCAACTGATGCGTAAGCACACTCGCGAAGAACTTTCCAAAGTATTGGAATATGCAGAAACAAATTTCGAACTGACTGTCACTTCATTCCTTCATGAAAATCTGCGGGGATTGCGTCGTGCCATGGGGTCCACTAAATTTGAGAAACAACTTATCAAACAAATGAAACGTTCGGGCACCGTTGCCATGTGTCGTCTCGACAATAACACCGTACTCGAAAAAGGACTTTATTACTATCAAGGCAACGACTTCGCCAGCGAATTGGTCTACAGTATTTCCCGCCTCTGCGAACCTTGCCTCGAACATATCGACAACAACTTCAACCCATTGGATGCCATTCAGAAAGGTGAATTCAGCGATGTTGCCGAAGATATCACCTATCTGATTCAGCAATGTCGTAAGAAAATGGAAAACAACGAGTACAACGATCTCGAAGAAGAAATCCGTCGTGCCAACGACCTCAACGGACAGCTTTCACTATTGAAACGTAAGGAACTGCAACGTATCCAAAGCCAATCAGGAAGCATCCGGGTAAGCATGGTATATCTGACGATGGTTCAGGAAGCACAGAACGTAGTCACTTATACCATCAATTTGATGAAAGTAAGCCGTAAATTCCAGATAGAAACTGAAATGCCGTAAGGACGAAAAGCAAGGATCGTCTACTGAATAACGGACGAATTATACTCCGCACGGAAAGGACTGTCTGATAAACCCTGTTTATATAGGAGGGGTGTATCAAACAGTCCTTTCTTTTTCAGAAATAGGTTTAAAAAAAGTTCTACTCTTTAGCATTTGATCTGGTAAAATTGTATATTTATAGTCGATAAGATACTTGAGACGATTTTAGATGCAATGATATAAAAACGAAATGAATGAAATATCAGTTAGAAATAACCACCTTACTGGTTCCTGTCAATGTGCATCAACTGTTTGAGAAATGTGAATGGCCTGAACTAAACTGTTTTGACAGAGAAAAGGTTGAAGGCTATTTCTTTGATTTGGTAAGTGGCATTCAAACGGATGAGGCTTTGGATGATTGGACGCTGACCATTGTCCTTTATATCGGCACTTACATGGGAGCCAACCATATCAGTATCTGGAAACATGGAATCACCGATACGGTAACTAAAGAAAAAGTGCTGACGATAGGTATACCTCTTCCTTGTAGTAAAACCATTCGTTGGGGAGTGAAGAAGAAAGGACGTTTTACCGGTAAAATACCGGATGAAAACTATAGGAGGAATAACAGGCTGCTTCCCGTCAACTTTGCAAAATATGATAATATGGGAACCTATATAGAAGATAATATCCGGATAGCCCTTTCGAACCTGTTTGAAGTTGGTTTTACCCTGAAAGGGTATAAAGTAAAGAAGCGGTGATAGTAGCTGAATCGTAAAAATAGGATAGATTTTAGTGGTATAGACAAGGAACTGACATTTCTGTATACTGCTGCAAAGAGTCTAAATTCTATAATCGACGACTCTTTGCGGCAGCTTTGTTTTTCTACTTTTCTATGAAAGTATTCAGAGAATGAGGTTGTAAGGTTACATTCAAATAGCGGGTACCTAGTTTCACGGTAAGCTCTTTGGCTTCTTCGTCGAAATTACCGGCTATCACCACTTGTTTCTTTTGTGGAGTCATGACGATCATTACCGGCATCCTGTCCCCTCTATCTTTATATGCCAGCACTTTCGAGCCGGGTGTTACATAATGGCTGTAATGTTTTACTGCATAATATTCGGGAGTGTAGGTCGCACTCCCCGTCTTTGAATCCACATGAATCAAAGCATTCTGTTTCCATCCCCATCCGCTGAAACCTCCGTCGTATAAAATGGCATTCCAGAAAGTATATTCTTCACAGCCATTGCCCAGATAATGATTCATTAGTCCGAAAGTGTGTTCGGCTGCTTTCCAGTCGAAAGAGCCCCAGCCACATTCACTTTCCGTTTGTACGTACTTGTATTGCGGATATTTGGCACGAAGTTTGGATAAAATCTGACCGCCTTCCCATTGGAGGCCGACCCCTTCTATTGTTTCCGGCATACGTGGGTCGGAAAGTACCTGATCGATCACCTCGTAGCGGTTGGTGTTGATTGTTCCTAAATATAACTTTACTTCCGGATGCTGCTTTTTCAGAGTAGGAGCGAGGTACTCTGTATTGAAGCGGATAATACCTTCTGCCGTCCAGGCACACCCCGGATAGTTGGTGTAACTCCATGATTCATTTTGGAACATAATCATGGAGATGGGGATACCTTGTTCCTTGTAAGCATCGATAAATTTGCAAAAGTAATTTGCATAGGTTTGCAGATAACGTGGGTCCTGGATAAAGTAATCATTTACAGCCAACTGTTGTGGAAATACCTGTGTGTTCTTTTCTTTACTATCCTCATAGAGAGCCACATCAGACAAAGGCGGCATCTGATTTTGATTACGGTCACTGCGAACTGAATAGTAGTGATTGATTTTCATCCAGGAAGGAGGCGACCATGGCGACATCCAGAAAGTCATATCCGGATTATACTGTTGTGCAGCTTTGATAAAAGGAATCAACGTCGTTTTATCCCGATTGATATTGAAATGCTTCAATTGGAAGTCACCGGATACTTCATCGCAACTGTACCAGTCGCGAGCGTAGTCGTTGGCATTCATGGAGAAGCGTCCCATGGTAAACTTCAGATCTCCTCCGGGAGCAAACAACTGTTGAAGAACAATCTCCTGTTGCTTGCGTGGAAGCATGTTGAGTGCATCCCATCCAAGTTCATTAAAGCATGTTCCCCAGGCCTTGAAGACAGTTCCATTCTCCGAACCATTGATCTCAAGTAGAGGAGTATGCCCGGTATTTGTCTGCAGCTTGACTTTAGACTGTTGCCATGTGCTATTTTCCGTACTGCTAATCCACTCGTAGGATTGCGCATTCATAGTACCCATTGACAGCGCAATGGCTAGACTACTAAATAAGGTGGTTTTCCTAATCATGTTTTTCCTGTTCTTATATTTTTTATATTACTGTTTAAAACAATCTCATACAGTATACTCAACTGTGCATCTTTAACAAGGATTGGTCTATTAATAAGTCTCTATGACAATAGCCGCTTCCGGCAATCCTTCTGCTGAAACAGTAAGAGTGATCGTCCCTTTTTCAGTATTTGGCTGAACGATAGCAATTGCTTTTCCCCGGAACGTTTTCGGCTTTAAGGAACGAAAGCTTCTCATATCATCCGCACTTCCATTACCTGCAGCAATGACGGACCCTTTTCCGGCAGATTTAATTTCCAAAGGAACGGAGCAGTCAGGTATTAATTTTTCATTTTTATCCAATATTTCAACCTTTACATACGATAGGTCATTTTTATCTGCCTTTATTTTAGTATGATCGGCTGTCAAACGTATCATTGCCGGGATTCCGGTTGTGCAAAGTTCAGTCGATGTCGTTTCTTTCTTTCCTTTCAGGTTAACAGCCTTCAATTGTCCCGGTTCATAGGGAACCTCGAAAGAAGCCGTATAGGTATCGAGATTGACTTCCTTTTCTCCCAATAACCTGTTATTCAAATAAAGTCTTACTTTAGGGGAACGGCTATACACATGTACTACCATCGTTTCACCTTCGTATCCTTTCCAGTTCCAACTAAGGAATTCGTTTTTCCATCCCCAGTAGTTGATATCTTCCCTTTTTCCTTTGGCTACGGGAGGTTGTACAGCCAATGAAATATCACGTCTTTTCCAAAGAATGTCGCGATAATAAGATTGCGGTTTCTTGTCTCCGCAGAAGTCAATGTCACCACACCATGCATTATACCACGGCCACCCCATAAATTGCGGACTGTGTTCTCCCGGAGCAAGTTCGAGAGTATGTGCAAGACCGGCTTCACCCAGATAGTCGAGGGCAGTCCAGACAAAATCTCCAATCAGATAGGAATTCTTGTCGATCAGGTTCCAGTTTTGTGCTGCTTCTTTAGGCACCGATTCACTGCCGTACATAATCCGTTGCGGGAATCGTGCGTGATCTTTTTCATATTCCTTCCATTGATAATTATAGCCGGAGACATCCAGGTTCCGAAAAGCCCTTTCCGAATCCTTCTCCCAACTAAAATCTCTTCTGTCCCAAAACGAATTAACAGCGGCAGTAGTGGCGCGACTTGTGTCATATTTGTGAATGGTTGCAATCAATTTCCGGGCTATGATCTCTCCGGTGGGTTCGTCGGCGCGTTCAGCTATTTCATTGCCAATACTCCACATGATAACAGAAGGATGGTTTCTGTCTCTGCGTACCATGGTGGCTATATCGTGTTCACTCCATTCATCGAAGAATTGGTGATAATCTTGCGGGCGTTTTGCTTGTTGCCATTGATCGAATACTTCATCAATCACTAACAATCCCAATCTGTCACACGCTTGTAGAAAATATTCCGACGGTAAGTTGTGTGAACATCTGACCGCATTGAAACCATTTGCTTTCATTAACTCTACCTTGCGCTCTTCTGCCCTGTTGATAGCTACGGCACCCAACAAACCATTGTCATGATGCAAGCAACCACCTTTCAATTTTAGCGGTTTCCCATTTAATAGAAATCCTTTTTCAGCGGAGAATTCGACGGTTCGTATTCCGAAAGGAACGGTTATTTCATCAGATAGCTTTTTAGATTTCACGGATAGATGCGCAGTGTATAAACTAGGACTATCTACCGCCCATAATTCCGGCTTTTTTATATCAAAAGTAAGGGAAATGGGGATATTGGTTTCACCGGATATATTGACTGGTTGAGTAGTGGAATAAACTTCTTCCCCCTGTGGAGAGAATATCTGAATCTTCAGATGGGCGGTCACTTTTTCTTTGCCAGAGTTATGTAGAATGGAGTGAAGATCAACCGTCGCTTTTTTACCTTCTACTTTGGAAGCATCTATAAAAGTATCCCATTCATCCAAATGTACTTTGTCCGTTTTCATTAGCCATACGTGTCGGTAAATGCCGGAACCGGCATACCACCGGCTGTTCAGACCTTCATTCACCACTTTGACGGCTATTATATTAGGAACGCCGGGAGCGTTACAATATGGATGGATGTCGATTTTGAAAGGTATATATCCATAAGGATTAAAACAGGCTTTCTGTCCGTTTATCCAGACTTCTGTCTGGTTATAAGCTCCTTCAAAATAAAGGGAAATAATCTTATCGGCATCTTCCGGCTGTATGGTGAATTCTTTTCTATACCATCCTTCACCTCCTACGGTTTGTCCGGTATCTGCTCCGCCTACACTCATGCGCGAGAAAGGACCGATTGTTATACCTTCTCTTTGTATGGGCACAGGATCCATGCTCCAGTCATGAGGCAAGTCGAGCTCTCTCCATTGAGTGTCTTTGAAAGATGTTTGTTCGGCATTGGCAATGCAACCCCGGTAAAACTTCCAGTTCTCATTCATACTGACTTTGCGTTCCGATGCGAAATTTTCAGTGATAAAACAGGGTATTAACGCTAAAAGAGCGAGTAGCTTTACAGAAGATTTGAAGTAGTTATTCATCATTTCCTATTCTTTGTTTAATAATGGGCAAAGATAGGAGAGAGAGCGGTGATGTGCGGAATAGAAATGTAACAAGATACTGCAACAAATGTATCAAACTTCCTTTTCATAGGGATTAAACTTGTTTGTCCCGGCAGGAAAACGTATCTTTGTTGGTAAGAAAACTATAACCGCAAGTTCTGATTATAAAACCGGAACTTTTGATTATGTAATCAGAAGTTTCAGTTATAAAACCAGAACTTGCGGTTTTAGTTTGCCCTAAGGGAAAAAGAACTTTTCTTCTAGGGGAGAACAAGTTTTCTACCTATAGCAAGGATGTTTTCTATTAGTAATCAATATTTCAAATAAACTTTAGTACTATGGCAATGTATGTAATGGAAGAAATGCCCGATATTCATGGAACGGGCGAACAGGTTCTTTATCCGCGGTTTGCAATGATGGAACAGGTATCTACCGAGGATTTGATACGCCAGATAGCATCCAGCAGTGGTTTTAATGTCGGAGATGTGGAAGGCGTAATTACACAGATAGGTATTGAGATGGCACATCAGATGGCAGAAGGCAAGTCTGTGAAGCTGGATGGCATCGGAACATTCTCTCCTTCGTTGGCGTTATGCAAAGATAAAGAACGCGAAAAGGCCGGAGAGGGTGAAACCCATCGTAATGCACGAAGCATTGTGGTGGGAAACGTGAACTTTCGTGTAGACAGGAAAATGATGAGGCGTATCAATGGAAGATGTCTGCTGGAAAGAGCTCCGTGGAAGTCGCAACGTTCTTCACAGAAGTATACACCGGAGCAACGACTAGCATTGGCTGTTAGATATCTGGAGGAACATCCTTTTCTGACGGTCTACGAATACCGGAAACTGACAGGGCTGTTGCGTACAGCGGCTACCAATGAATTGCGGCAGTGGGCGTATACACCCGGTTCCGGTATCGGGATTGATGGTAGAGGAACACATCGGGTGTATATAAAGAAAACATAATTCATTATATTTGTATGATGATACGTTGAGAATTGGAATAAAGAGCATTGGGGGGAATTGCGGTGAGGGTGCTTTTCTTCAGGGACATGCTTGAGTGATAACTAAAATTAATAAAAATGGGGAATTTGATTTCATTTATGAAGGAAGTAGCTGAAGGGCTTCGAAAAAGTGGGAACTATGGAACTGCTCATGTTTACAGGAGTAGCATGAATGCTATCATTGCATTTAACGGGAGCAGGAATCTGCCGTTCAAGAAAGTGAATCAGGAGTTTCTTAAAAGCTTTGAAACGTATTTGCGGGAAAAGGATTGTAGCTGGAACACAGTTTCAACCTATATGCGTACGTTGAGGGCGGTATACAACCGTGCGGTTGACCGTCGGATGGCGTCTTATATACCGCATCATTTCCGGTATGTCTATACAGGAACACGTGCCGACAGAAAGCGTGCATTGGAAAAGGAGGATATGGAACGGTTGATGAAAGAGCTTCCCAAACAAATTCATCAGGGAAGAGGAGAATTACAACGTACGCGCGCGTACTTTTTCTTAATGTTCATGCTTCGTGGTATGCCGTTCGTAGATCTTGCGTATCTTAAAAAGCAGGATATAGTGGGGAATGTACTTACTTATCGTCGTAGAAAAACCGGAAGACTTCTGACCGTGACGCTTCTGCCGGAAACTATGAAACTGATGAAAAAGTATATGAATACCGATTCTGCTTCTCCTTATCTTTTTCCCATACTGACTGGCGGAGAGAGTACCGAAGCTACCTACAGGGAATATCAGATAGCTTTGCGTAATTTTAACTATCAGCTTCTGTTACTGAAACAAGTACTAGCATTGACTTCTGATTTAAGCTCGTATACGGCTCGGCATACTTGGGCTACAATGGCATATTATTGCGAGATACATCCAGGCATTATTTCAGAGGCGATGGGGCATTCATCCATTATCGTCACAGAGACTTATCTAAAACCTTTTAAGAATAAGAAAATTGATGAAGCGAATGTGACGATCCTATC
>OGED01000926.1_pt1 | contig 11849 bp, 6 predicted proteins | sample 1570581 | NCBI WGS metagenome assembly OGED01 (sample SAMEA2582135, study PRJEB24529) | metagenome | biome: Human gut stool | place: China | collected 2011 | reverse complement strand
CTATCTTCGCTGAAAAGGAACTATGTTTGTGGCAAGTAGCTGATTGATAGTGCTGTTACTTTGTAGGTAACGGGAAGAAAAGACGCTGCAAATATGAGCATATTTCTTAAAACATCCAAACAAAATCGTACATTTTTTCTAATAAACTACTCAAAATAGGAATAAACACAGAAGAACACGTGGATTCTTTGTCTTAGAACTTTGTTAACGTCTAAATTTTGCAATAGATTTCCCGCCCCTCTACTTTTTCTCATAAGTAGGGGTAAGAAGATTCGTCATATATCGTATTATTTTCTAGTATAGACTACTCCAAAAGAGCAGGCACAAGGGTTTTCCCGTTACCTACAAAGTAACGGGAAGAGGGGGAGTGAAGCGAAATAAATCATGAATTAGTACAAACAAATTTTTTATTTATTAATTGTATAACATTTAATTTACTTTTATGAGAAAATGGACGTATTTAGTCGCAACCTTGCTCATGGCAGGTACGACGGCGACATTCACGGGATGTATTGATACCGATGAACCGGAAGGCATTGCAGAACTTAGGGGAGCAAAGTCTGAATTTATCAAAGCTCAAGCTGCAGTTGAGCTTGTAGAGGCTGAATTGAGAAAAGCACAGGTTGCAGAGCAAGAGTTAGTTAATGCAGGTTTGGCACTTCAGAATAAGTCTGCAGAAATTGATTTGCAGTTGCATGAACTGGATATTCAGTTGAAGCAACTCCTGATTGAAAAGGAAGAAGCTGCTACTGCACAAGCAAAAGCGGAAGCGGAAGCTGCCATTGCAAAAGCGGAAGCTGACAAAACTAAGTGGGAAAATGAAAAGGCATTGATTGTTGAGCAGTATAAGGAAAAAATGCTTCTTGCCGAAACTGCCACTGCTAAAGCACAGGAAGCTTACAAACAAGCTATGGAACAGATTGAAGCTTCTAAGTTATTGCTGACAGATGAAGAACAAGCTCGTTTGAATGGTGTACAAGCGCAAGTTGCCTATGCAAAACAAGCAATGGACAAGGCAATGTATGGATATTCAACAACTGTTATCAAAAGAATTCTGTCATCGGAAGTTGCAAATTCCACTACTACTACAAATCCGGATGAAAGCACGGAGACTAATTCTTCTACGACTAAGTATTATGTTTATCTTATTACTGAAGATCCTACCCAGTCTGCGGATGGCTATAAAGCCGGTAGCTTAAAAAAACTTCAGGAGCAATTAGCTAACTATTCTGATATAGTAGCTGATAATAATTTAGAAGCGGTTTTGGATAATGCATTGAAAAATGCAGAATTTGCTTTAGAAATGACGCAGAAGTATGCTGATAACTTGAAAGCTATCTTGGATAATGAGTATACTACTGTTGCAGATTGGGAAGCAGAAGTAAAGAAGCTGGAAGAAGAGATTGCTGCTGCAAAAGTCAAGGAACAACAATATAATATTGAAAAAGGTAAGCTGGAAGTTGCTAATCCTAAACTTATATCTGACTTGCAAGCTACTAGCAATAAGTTAGAGTTTGCTAAAAATAACCAGAACTCTAACAAGAACAAAGCTAAACCAGCTGCAGCTTATTCTAAGAAAGTAGAGGCTGAAATAAAGAAAGGATTGAATGATGTAATACCTAGTGGAACAACTGTTGCTGGTTATAATTCTTGTACTGGTACTTTTGCCTATGGTAAAGATATACTAATTACTGAAGCACAAAATCAGATTGATGGTTGGATTAAGCTGATCGATAAGGCTACTAAAGGTGTTGATTTGGAAAATATAGAATGGGCCAAACCACAATTGGCTACAGCTCTTGCAGCACAAAAAGAAGCAGAAGAGAACTATACTAAAGATTATAAAGCATGGGAAGATGCAATGGCAGCTTATGATGAAAGTCTGAAAATAGATTTGGAGAAATCAGAGGCAGCCGCTAATGCTGCAATAAAGAAATATAATGGACTTAAACCAGAAGATAGAAAAAAAGAAGCTAATATTGATGCTGTAGCTACGGCTTTAGTTGCATACTATAAGGATGCATTGGCTAAAGAAGCACAAGTTACTAAGGCAACTGCAACAAAAGGAAGTGATACGAAAAAAATCTCTGCTTGGTTGATAGCAGACGCTGATAACTTTAAAAAAGTTGTTGGAGTAGATTTAGGCTTTATCACTTGGGATGCTGGTGACATTGCTACTGCAAATGAAATTAGTAAAGAAAATATTGGAAAATTAATAGATGTAGAGCAAGATTCCAGTGTAAAGACTCCATTGGAAAAGTGGAAATCTGCTTCTTCTGCTGTATTTAGCGATAATTTCAATTCAGGTAATAATCCAAGAAGATTGCCAGTATCTAAGGACGAAGTAATAGCTGCGGCTGGTGGTAACCATGTAGACGCTTTGAAGAATGGTAATTATGGTTCTCTTGGTAAGATGATTTGGGCAACAGCAGAAACAGCTAGTCTACAGGCTATAATTGATCAGGTAGAAACTTACAAAGCTTTGAAAGAAGCATTTACTGCTCAAAAAGCTGTAGAACAGACTACTCAAGATAAAGCAAATGCTGCTTTGGCGGATGCTGTAGATAAAGCTAAGAAAGCTAACGACGAAGCTCAGGCTGCTTATGATAAAGTATTTAAAGAAGTAAATGATAATATTGCAACAGTACAAAAAGAATATGGCAATAACGAAATTATCAAAGGCAAGATTGAAACGGAAATCACTGTTTATTTGAATAATAACTTTACTAATGGTGATTTAGGTTCCTTGGAAGCTATCAAAAACTTGGTTAAGGAAGAATACATGATTGCTCTGGCAAATGTCACTGCCGCTAAGGCCGATGTTGCTAAAGCTAAGAGAAATATAGAGAAATTAGCAGCAGGTACTTATACTGATACAGATTATATTACTGAATCATTGGTAAGTATTCAGGAAAAGATCAAAGTAAAACAGGCTGAATATGATGCTGCCAAGGCAGACTATGATACTGCAAGCGCTCAGTTGAAAGCACTTCTTGCTATCTTCTTGAAATAATTCCCTAACTACGTAAAAGTAACAAGATGATAAAAAAACTATGCACATTACTTTTGCTGACCTGTATGACAGCTGCGCCTTCAATGGCGCAGCGTTACAGCAGCAGTGATGATGCGTCGTTTGCCCCGAAGAAAGGACAGTGGCAGGTTTCAGTCCTGCTTGGTAGCGGAAAGTTTTTTAACGAAAACACTTCTTATCTGCTTCCCAAGTTCACCAACACCGAAGGAGTCGTCGGACTTCCCAATGGAGGAACGGATAACTCCGGTGACCTGAACCGCTATCTGAACATCGGGAGTCTGAATAATAATAGTCTGGTCAATATAGCCGGAATTGAAGGTAAGTATTTCGTGTCTGACAATTGGGATGTAAATTTCCAGTTCAGCATGAACGTCAGCCTCACTCCTAAGAAAGACTATGTAGAAGGAGACAACAGTGTACCCGACATGATTATCCCTGCGCAAAGTTATATCAATGCGCAGATGACCAACAACTGGTATGTATCTGTCGGTTCCAACTACTATTTCAAGACTCGCAACGAACGTATTCATCCGTATCTTGGAGGCGCACTCGGCTTCCAGATGGCACGCATTGAAACGACCGAACCATACACCGGAGACACCTATAAGGATAGTGACGACTCGGAAGAACTTCCGTCACAGGTCTATGTTTCTGGAAGTAAAGCCGGCCAGATGTACGGTTTCAAAGTAGCTGCCGTAGCAGGTATTGAGTATAGCATTGCCAAAGGTTTTGTTTTCGGTTTCGAAATGCACCCTCTGGCTTACCGCTATGACCTGATACAGATTTGCCCGAAAGGATTTGATAAATATAACGCCAGTCACCATAACATCAAGATATTTGAAATGCCTGTGGTGAAACTGGGATTCAGATTCTAAGGATGAATGATTATACAAATGTATGAATGAAAAGAGAAAGCCGTTCAGCTGATAGTGCGGACGGCTTTTCTTTTTTAAAGAAGAATGAAGAGCTTAATGAACAGATATGTGAAACTTTTATCTTTTCTTCCGGGAATATGTCTGATAGTGGCTTGCACCGGGCATCAGATAAAAGGTTACGAGATTAACGGCAGTGCACCTTTGCCCGAATTCGAAGGAAAAATGGTTTATATGAAAGATGCTTCGAGCGGGCAGCCAATAGATAGTGCAGAAATAATTCATGGAAAGTTTGCTTTTGCCGATACGGTGGCTATTGTGTCGCCCGTAGTAAAAGTGCTTTCTATTCGTGCCAGCAAATCGGGACTGGAATACCGCCTCCCTGTCGTCATAGAGAATGGTAATATCCAAGCCGATATTTCCGATGTGGTTTGTACGGGAGGAACAATGCTGAATGAACGGATGCAGGATTTTCTCATGGCTGTTGATGAATATTCCACAGCTTGCGAGAACAAGCAAACGGAACAGATAAAATCCGGATTTGCGGATTTATTGAAAAAATACATAGAAATCAATGATGACAATGCAATAGGAGAATATATCCGGACTGCCTATCGTTCATCACTTTGATGCAATCAGATTGCTTTTAAGACTATAAACTAAATTTCCCACATAATAATATTCTCTCCAGATATTTCCTCCATATTTTTATAGAAGGGAATGTTGCATAAGAGAGACAGAAATGTGCCCTTGTGAAAGTCCGTATTTCTGTATTGTTATGTTTTGAGGACGTTCCCGTATTTCCCATTCCCTTTTTCCCCCGGGGACGTCCTTTTTTCTTTAATCCTGTGAGTGATATTGTGTAGGCAACACCCCAAACATGTCCTTAAAACATTTACTGAAATAACTCGGTGTAGCGAATCCCACCTTTTCCGATATCTCAATAACGGTCAGTTCCGTATGAGTCAGTAATCCGGCAGCTTTCTTTAAACGGATGCTTCGGATAAATTCTGTGGGTTTCTGCCCCGTGATAATTTGCAGTTTGCGGTAGAGATTCATTCGACTCATACACATGTCGTCGCTGAAAGCTTCCACGCTATAATCACTGTTATCCAGATTCTTTTCGACCAGTTCGATTGCTTTTTGCAGGAATCGCTCGTCTACTTTGGAAGAAGTGAGGTCTTCTGCATTCACCTCAATACCTGACAAGAATATCTGTTTCCGTTTTTGCTGCAATGCCAGCAGATGCTGGATCCGGTTCTTTAAAATATCCATGTTGAAAGGCTTTGTCAGGTAGCAGTCTGCTCCCGACTGATATCCTGCCAGTTCGTTTTCGTCACCTGTGCGGGCAGTAAGCAGGATAATGAAGATGTGTGAAGTCTTCATATTCTCTTTCAGCCGGAGACATAATTCAAACCCGTCCATTCCCGGCATCATGACATCACTCACAATGATATCCACTTCTTTCTCATTGGCGATGGCTTCCGCTTCTTCTCCGTTGGAGGCTTCCCATACCTGATATTCTTGTGATAACTGCTGATACATGAATTGACGGAATTCTTCATTGTCTTCTGCAATCAAAATAGTCTTTCGGGCATCTGATGAGTTCGTTTCAGTTGCTCCGGATTCATCCGGTATATTCTCCTCTCTCGGTAACAAACGTTTATCAACCAGATTGGTCGGAAGATAGACACAGAATTCTGTTCCTTCTTCCTTATTACTTTCCACTTCTATAAAGCCTTGATGCATGGCGACATATTCTTTCACAATATGCAGTCCGATGCCGCTTCCTGCTGTTGCCTGTCTGTGAGTGTTTGCCCCGATCTGATAATAGCGGTCGAATATATGGGGAAGTTCATCTGCTGCTATTTCCTGCCCGGTGTTCTGCACGATGATGCAGACGTACTGTATCCCTCCTCTGTTCTCCATTTTGAAAAACACATCGATTCTTCCTTCAGGAGGTGTAAATTTGAACGCATTATTGAGTAAGTTGTAGAGAATCCTGTGTACTTTATCCCGGTCAAGATACATATAAAGCGTTTGTTTCAGTGGTATGACTGAAAAGCGAATCTGCTTGTTGTTCGCATACGACTCGAATGCTTCGCAAGTGGTTGTGACAAATTCACTAATATCTGCATTCGTCAGATTCAGTTTTTCTTCGCTCACTTCCAGTTTGCGGAAATCCAGTAATTGATTGACTAATTGCAGCAACTCTTCAGCATTGCGATAGATGGAAGCTAACTGTTGCTTTAACTTGCCGTCCTGAATCTCCGACAGCAGACTGCTTAGGGGAGTGATAATCAGTGTCAGGGGAGTGCGTAAGTCGTGGCTGACATTCGTAAAGAAGCGGAATTTCATCTGTGTCAGTTGTTCTTCCAACTGTTCCTGTTGCTTCCGGTGCAGACGGTTGAAGTAGATCTTTATGACTCCTGCCACTATCAGAATAAAAGAAAGTATATAGAGGGTGTAGGCCCACCATGTCTCATACCATGCCGGTAGACGATCGATTTGCAGGCAGGATATGGGCTGTGCCCAACAACCGTGAATGTCCGTCGCTTTAATTTCCAGTGTGTAGCTGCCTTTGGGAAGTTTGGTGAAATACGCAGTGTTTACTCCCGGAGGGAGTGATTTCCAGCTTGCATCCCATCCTTTCAGACGGTAAGCATAACTGATTTGTCCGGCGTACAAGTGTTCCAGCGTAGAAAAGGAGATTTCTACATTGATATTATCAGGATTCAATTCTATTTGCCGGGTATTTATACCTGTTATTTGTGTTTTTCCGTCTATTTTGATGGAGGATATAACGGGCTTTATATCATTGGGAGATTGATCCAGTTCTGCAGACGGAGTAATCAAGCAAAAAGCACCAATCCCTCCGAGGCAAATCGCCCCGTTTTCCATTTTGCGGATGGAAAGGAAATAATCCATTTGAATGAAGCGGTCGGAATTATACATTATTCTAAATGAATGATTCGTCGGATTGTATTCTTTTACGTATGGGTCTGCCAATATCCACAAATGTCCCAAGTCGTCTATCTCCATCCCTTTGATGGCGTCTCCATTAGTGTTGCAGGCATTTTCTTCCCGGGAGATAACTTTTGTTTGCGGATGATAGCTGTACACATTTCCTTCCAAAGTAGCTACCCACACTTTTCCATCAGGAGCGATGAGGACAGATGAATAGTTTTCTCCTTTCCGAATCGTATGTCTTTCTCCTTTCGGAGAAAAATATTGGAACTCCAATGCTTCTGTAATACAGAATATCGTTCCGTCCGCAGCAACTGCCAGGCCGTTTATCATATTCGTACCGCCCTGAAACTTTTTGAGTTCCCCTTTGGAAAGAGAATATTGATAGATGGCATTTTCTGTGCCTATCCATAAGTTTCCCCGATTGTCTTCGCTTAATACACGAATCTGTCGGGCATCCGGCAGTTGGATCTCTTTCGTCAGTTTCATCTTCATGTCTTCATGTTGCAGATGCAATAGACACGCATTATCGGATGCAGCCCAGATTCCGGGTTGAGTATGACATTTCTCGATACATTTTATGATATTATACTTTCCTGTTTCTTCGGAAAAATCCGATGCAAAAGAAATCTGTTCGGAGGCGGGATGATAGATGGATAATCCGGTTCTTCCCTGCCATATCCAATAATAGTCTTTTTCTTGAATCGTTCTGTCTGCCATCACCGGATAACCGGTGATAGCGGACATGGCAGAAGTGGGGTAACGTTTAATTTTGTTGGCGTCGAACGAGAGGATGAACGTATGGGGAGAATATCCAGGAACCCATACATTACCGGCACGGTCTTCAATGATTCTATCCAATATTTTTCTGCCTTTAGGTAGAAAATTTTCCGTATCGATAGGGTGAAGTGCGTCATCTATAATCCGGTAAGCATATAAATCGTCCATCGCCGAAACCCACAACACTCCCTGTCGGCTGTCTTTTAGTAATCCCAGTATTTGAGTCTTATGCGGTGTTTGTTCGTACCCTTCTAAGGTGGCGGGTTGTAACTTACAGATTACTTCTTTCGACTGTGGATTGGAAGAAAGGATTAATTGCACAACTCCTTTTCCCCAAGTGGCTACCCAATAACATTCATTTTGTATATCTTCAATCATTTGTACAGGCGGTGCGTCGCACGCCCATTGGTAGGGCAAAAAACTGTCTGTTGACGGATGATATTGTAAAAGACCTCCCGATCCTTGCAGTACCCAAAGTTGGTGTTTCCCATCTTCGTAAAAGTCAGTAACGTTTCGTCTCGTGCCCTTCCATTCTGAAGGATAACTCCCAAGACATTTGCCTTCACTGGAAAAGTGATAAATCATACCTTCGGCCGAAGTCCAGATGGTGCCGTCATGAATAGCCCGGATAGCATCGACTCTTTGCTTCTTGAGTTCCCCGTCTGTTATTTCATTGATTTGATAATTGGCTTTATCCAATCTGTATAAACCGCGTTTGGTACCGAACCAGAGATGATGTCCGTTGTCTTCTGCTAGACAAGTAATATCGTTGCTGGATAGTAGGTGAGGCGTATTTAAGTCCGAACGAAAGACATTAATCTGATAACCGTTGTCACGGCACAGGCCTCCGCCTTCTGTTGCATACCACATATAACCTTCGCTATCCTGAAGAATCCGGTGGATATGTGCTACCGGTAACAATCTTTGAGTAGGAAGCTCCGTGACGACGACTTGTTGGGACGAAACGGAAAGAGTAGCCAGTAGACTGAGAATGAGACTATAATAGTATTTTAAAGTCATGCTTTTTATTTTAATACGGACAGCTATGTTTTTTCCAGACAAAGATAGTCTTTTTTTACAAATACTTTATATCTTTGCAAAACAATGGCATATGCTGCGATTTAACCATACCACTGAAAATATGAAAACAAAAACTTTATTAGGCTTCTTTCTCCTCTCTCTCATGACTTTTTGTATATCAGCCTGTCAAGATGATGCAGAGATTATTTTATTTAGCGGTTCAGAATTAATCGAAGAAACGGGACCCTGTACGAACACGATTTCTTCTACATTCCTATATCTGATTGGATGGGGAGCGGGGAATATCGGGATAGCTAATGGAAAAGGTGGCTACTCGGCGCAAAGCTCCGATGAAACGATTGTGACGGCGACAGTCAACGATAATAGGTTATGGCTTAGCTCACACGGTAAAAAAGGGAAAGTAACGGTTACTGTTAGTGATAAGGATGGTAATTATGTCACGCTGCCTGTTACGGTTTCTTATGGTGTACTGACATTTACATGTCTCGACCAGCCTGAATTCCAAGTGTCCAGACCTAGTGAAGATATGTTGTTATTGGACGCAGAAGAGGACTTGCAGAAAAAGGTGAATGCGGCAATGGCTTTTTATTCTTTTATTAATAAGGGAGATATCTGTGTGTTACGACCGGATGATGTGTATCGTTTATCTGAAGAAGGAGAAGGAGGGAAATTTACCTATAAGACACAGGATGAACAGATTCTTGCTGAAGGAACATATCGGATAGAATGGGCTTCACTGGCTGGAAAACAGAAAAAAGCTTTTGTCTTTACATATAAAGGTGAAAATGATGTAGAGAAACAACACACCTTCTTTAATTTTAGCCCGTATTTAGGAACTCAAAGTCTTACAAGAGAAAGAGGTCCGATTACTACGGCATGGTTGGAAGATGTATCTGATTCACCTTATCTCGAAGATGTTTTACCTGCAGATAGAACGGTTGTATATTGGGTGGATACAATGATCTTCAGTTTATCTGCGGAGGATTTGTAATCATTTGTACGGGCTTTATTGTAAAGCCCGTATACGTACTTCGGTTGTTTTCTCATTTTTCAATCCTTCTTTTACTTTATTGATATCCGTATCTCCGTAATGATAAGGATACAAAATGCGCGGCTTGATAATTTGAGTTGCACGTATCGCTTGTTCCGGTGTCATGGTGTAGGGTTGGTTGACTGGCAGGAAAGCGATATCAATATCTTTCACTTGGTTTAGTTCTGGAATATCTTCTGTATCTCCGGCGATATAGATGCGGGTCCCTCCCAGAGTAAGAATATAGCCGTTGTCACGTCCTTTGGGATGGAACTTATCTCTGCCGGGAGTCGTATTATAGGCCGGTACGGCTTCCAGTTTGATATCATCTGCCAGTTGAAGCACATCGCCGTTCTTCATTTCCTGTCCTCTGTTCAGCATTTTCCGGCAATTAGGATTAGCAATAATTCTGGTCCCGCTTGTTTCGATAGCTGCTATTGCTTTGGTATCGAAATGGTCGCCATGTTCATGCGTAATCAGGATGAAATCCGCCTTCGGCTGTTGTGTATAGTCGGCGTAATCGGATACTGGATCAACGAATATTTTTTGTCCTGCATATTCCAGCAATAAGCTGGCATGTTTGAAGAAAGTGATCTTCAGGCTTTTCCCATTTTGGGTGGTAAATGAATCCATTTCAAAGTTTTGCATCTTTGTAGTCAGGTTAGTTGGGTTGTTAAATGAATGGGAATAAGAAAATCCGTAAGAAAAGCATAATACGAATGCTAATAATAGATTCTTTTTCATATCTGTACAGAATTTGGTTTCCTGCAAAGATAAACATCCGAGAAGATTTATCGGTTCATATTCGAAATGATTCTTTGCGAAATTAACTTTCTTTTTGTGGAAAATAAGAAGGCACGGGAAATATTTCATTCCCGTGCCTTCTCTTATTATTTTATGCCTTTACGGTATTCTTATGCGTTCAATGCCTGTTCGATATCAGCAATAATATCATCCGCATTTTCGATACCTACCGATAGACGGATCAAGTCCGGGCGTACACCTGCTTCCATCAGTTGCTCATCCGTCAACTGGCGGTGAGTGTGGCTCGCCGGATGGAGCACGCAACTACGTGCATCCGCCACGTGAGTAACGATCGCAATGAATTCCAGTGAATCCATAAACTTGATAGATACGTCACGTCCGCCTTTCAGTCCGAAGGAGATGACTCCGCAGGAACCATTCGGCATATATTTCTGTGCAAGGCTATAATATTTATTGTCCGGCAGTCCGCAATAGTTTACCCAGGCAACTTTCTCATTTTTAGAAAGATATTCGGCTACTTTCTGCGCGTTGCGGCAGTGTTGAGGCATACGCAGGTGCAACGTTTCAAGTCCCAGATTCAATAAGAAAGAATTTTGCGGGCTTTGGATGCTGCCGAGGTCACGCATCAGTTGGGCAGTTGCTTTGGTGATATAAGCACCTTTGCCGAATGCTTTGGTATAAGTCAGTCCGTGGTATGACTCGTCCGGAGTACAAAGTCCCGGGAATTTTTCAGCATGAGCATCCCAGTCAAAATTACCGCTGTCTACGATACAGCCACCTACGCTTGTAGCATGTCCGTCCATGTATTTGGTAGTAGAATGAACCACGATGTCAGCTCCCCATTCAAATGGGCGGCAGTTGATCGGGGTCGGGAAAGTGTTGTCAACAATCAAGGGAACCCCGTGACTGTGTGCGATGCGTGCAAATTTCTCAATATCCAGTACTTCAAGAGAAGGGTTGGAAATCGTTTCACCGAATAAAGCTTTTGTATTCGGTTTGAAAGCTGCAGAAATTTCTTCTTCGCTGGCATCCGGATGAACGAAAGTCACATCGATGCCTAGCTTCTTCATGGTCACGCCAAACAGGTTGAACGTACCTCCGTAAATAGCGGAAGAGCAAACAAAGTGATCTCCTGCCTGACAGATATTAAAAATGGCATAGAAGTTGGCAGCCTGACCGCTGGAAGTCAGCATAGCGGCTACACCACCTTCAAGGGCAGCGATTTTGGCGGCAACAGCGTCATTCGTTGGATTTTGCAGGCGGGTATAAAAGTAACCACTGTCTTCCAGGTCGAACAGGCGGGCCATCTGCTCGCTGGTATCGTATTTGAAAGTTGTACTTTGATAGATGGGCAATACGCGTG
>OGED01000920.1_pt1 | contig 11908 bp, 10 predicted proteins | sample 1570581 | NCBI WGS metagenome assembly OGED01 (sample SAMEA2582135, study PRJEB24529) | metagenome | biome: Human gut stool | place: China | collected 2011 | reverse complement strand
ACGCATGGAAAGAACACGTTTCCGTCATGCCTAAAGATTGGATCAACTCATACGACAAAAGTGTTTCGCTTAAAAACGACGAGATCTACGACTTAAAAGCGATACCCACATTATACCTATTGAACAAAGAGAAGAAAGTATTGTTGAAAGATGCTACTTTTCAACAGATCGAAAATTATTTATCACAAACAACTAACTAATTTAAAACATGAAAAAAATCTTATTGTCCTTGGCTTTCTTAGCAGGAGTGAGCCTAACAGTTTCCGCCCAATTCAAGATTGGCGGCAAGACCATTAATACGAAAAAAGTGATTAATGCCGCGACTGATGTAGCGCATGCCGCTACTCTATCCGACGAGGATGTAGCCAAAATGACAAAAGAGTACATCCAATGGATGGACACTCATAACGAGGTAGCGGGCCCGGATACGGAAATGGGACAACGCTTGGAACGCTTGACCGCCAATGTAAAAAAAGTTTCCGGCCTAGACTTAAACTTTAAAGTATATAATGTAGTAGATGTAAACGCTTTCGCCTGTGGAGACGGAAGTGTACGCGTATGTGGCGGATTGATGAAAATCATGGACGATGACGAGGTATTCGCCGTTATCGGTCATGAGATCGGGCACGTCGTTCATTCCGACTCTAAAGACGCCATGAAAAACGCTTACTTGACCTCCGCCGCTAAAAACGCCGCCGGAGCCGTAAGTGGAACCGTATCCAAACTGACCGACTCTCAACTGGGAGACATGGCACAGGCATTGGCTGGCGCTCAATATTCCCAGAAACAAGAGTATGAGGCGGACGAATTCGGTTTCCAGTTTTGTATAGATTACGGGCGAGATCCGTACGGAATGTCTAACTCATTAAATAAATTGTTACAACTGAGTGAGTCGGAAGCTAAATCGTCCAAGTTTATGCAGATGTTCTCAAGCCATCCCGAGACTCAAAAACGTGCCGATCGGGTAAAAGAGAAGGCCGATGAGTACGTGAAAAGCAAGCAATAACTGTTAACGGTCCTTTAGCAGGACGGACTATTATTAAAATAAAGCTAACGTATCAAGGATTTACGCCACGAAATCATGCTGTACAACATAAAATACTATATATTTGCACCGTGTTTTTCATGGTATTAGATTTAAGGTTAGCAATGAAGATTGGTTGTCCGTGACGGATGACCATTTTTTTTTGCTTTGATAGTCAAAAAAACTTCTACCTTTGCAAAAGATCTATCTATTAAGAATCATGAAACACACACATAAATATTTAATTTTTGCCATATCCATATTTCTTGTCTCTTTGTTAACCCTAGGTTGCCAAGAAAAAGAAGAAAAGAAAATCGTGCTTATCCATTCTTTTGAGCAAAAGAAAGATACCTACCCGATTTTTAATGAAACACTGAAACGAACATTCGATAAACCGGACTCCATTGAACGCTATTGTCGGATTCTCGAATCTTATGAACACAGACATCGAGCTCAGTAAGGCAGAACGGGAAAACTTTACCGAGTTAATCAATACGAACAGCGATCTGTTATTGAACCTTATCAATGATATCTTAGATCTTTCCCGTATCGAATCGGGCCGTATGTCATTCTCTTTCCAGCAATATTCTCTAAATGAATTAATAAGCACGATTTACCAGACTTTCCAAGTTTTAATGCCGGAGAACGTAGAACTTCGTATGCAAATACCGGAAAAAAGCATATCCATTCCCACGGATAAGTTTCGGTTGACACAAGTGATTACCAACTTTCTTAGCAACGCTATTAAATTCACGCAAAAGGGATATATATTGATTGGTTATGAATACCGAGAGGAAGAGCGGCATGTACATATTTTCGTAGAAGATACCGGCATTGGTATCCCGAAAGAAAAGCAAGACGCCGTTTTCAATCGTTTCACGAAACTGGATGAATTCGCCAAAGGTACCGGCTTGGGACTATCCATTTGCAAAGTGATAGCCGAACGTTTCGATGGGTATATCGCCGTAGAGTCCGAAATAGGAAAAGGAAGCCGTTTTTCCATTATCCTTCCCCTTAACCCCAAACACACTGAAAGTGATTAATCACATTTATTCGCGATAATCCCGAAAATAATATTACTTTTGCTTTTGTATACAATTTTAAATTTCAGATCTGTGAGTACAAGAATAAAATTAAGGGTTCAAGGATTAGCGAACAGCCAAATTCAATCCGGGGCCTATGCGTTAATTTTGGCAGAGGAAAATGGTCCACGGCGAATTCCAATCATCGTAGGAACCGCTGAAGCACAGTCTATAGCGATCGCTTTGGAGCATATCGTACCTCCTCGTCCATTAACACACGACTTATTCGCCACTTTTGCGCAAGCCTTCAACGTCATTCTTAAGGAAGTCTACATATACAAATTCGAAGATGGTGTGTTTTACTCAGAATTAGAGTTTAGCGACGGTGAGCGCTCGATAAAGCTGGACTCTCGCACTTCCGATGCGATTGCCATAGCGCTTCGGGTAAATTGCGACATCTTTACTTCCTAGGAGATTGTAAAGTAATGCGGTGTCGTACTGGAAGACACCCTGTCCATCCCCGCTGACGAACCGGAGGAGGATGACAATTTATTAGAATTAGAACCGGATGAGATTAAGGACGAAGCCCAGTTAAAGAAATGGTTAAGCCTATTGGATATCCAAGAAATAAACGAACGATTGGAAGACGCTATAGCGGACGAAAATTACGAATACGCGAAAATGTATAAAGACGAGTTGCGCCGTCGAGAAGAAGAGGAGGACACAAACAAATGATTGGAGAACAAGGAGGATTCGGACTGGTCTCACTTTTAAGAGGTCTGCTTGGGATCATTACGATTTTAGGTATCGCCTATGCGATGAGTTATGATCGTAAACGGATCGATTGGAAATTAGTAGGTGGAGGTTTGTTCATGCAGATCGTATTCGCCTTGGCGGTTTTATATGTGCCGTTCGTCGGAAGCCTATTGGAAGGATGTGGCAAGATATTTGTTAAGTTGATGGACTTCACGGATGCCGGTCTTACTTTCTTATTAGGCCCGTATGCCTCTAAAGCGGCAGGATTCAGTTTCTTGCTTCATTCGCTACCGATTGTTATTTTCTTCTCCGCCTTGGTTTCCATGTTTTACCATTGGGGGATTATCCAGAAAGTAGTCGGTGCCTTTGCGTGGGTATTGCGTAAATTCATGAATATATCCGGCTCGGAGGGATTAGTGGCCGCCGGTAATATTTTTATGGGAATGACAGAATCTCCTGTGTTGATCAAGAATTACCTGCCGACGATGAATCGTTCGGAGATATTTTTGGTCATGGTATCCGGAATGGGTACGATCGCCGGTTCCGTAATGGGTACTTACATAGGTATGTTGGGAGGAACAGACCCGGCGGCGAAGGTTTTATTCGCCACTCACTTGCTCTCGGCTTCCGTAATGGCAGTACCGGGTTCAATCGTTTTAGCGAAAATGCTTTGTCCGCAGACGGAAGAAGCCACGGACCATGTAGCTATCTCCGGCAAGGAAAAAGAGAACTCGAATATTCTAGATGCCATCTCATCGGGTACGGTTACCGGCGTAAAGTTGATGACGAATATTGCCGCGATGTTATTGGTATTCATATCCCTTGTATCGTTAGCGAATTACATTACGGAAGGTGTGATAGGGCGTTATACCGGACTGAATGACTGGATTGTAAAGATTACGGACGGTAAGGCGCAGGGCTTGACCTTCCAATTTATACTGGGCGTAATCACCTCTCCTTTCATGTGGTTGATCGGGGTTCCCAGCCAAGACATCATGTTAGTTGGTTCTTTATTGGGACAAAAGACCATATTGAACGAATTTGTCGCCTATTTCCAATTACAGCAATGGAAAGATGCCGGATTATTCATGTATGAGAAATCGATCTTGATGTCTACTTATATCCTTTGCGGATTCGCTAATATATCGTCTATCGGTATCTTATTAGGCGGATTGGGCGTATTAGCCCCGGAAAAACGAGGATTAATTTCACGTATCGGCGTACCGGCTATGATCGGCGGAGCCTTGGTCTCTGTGCTATCGGCTACTATAATTGGTATGATCCTTGGGTAATTGAAAATTGAGAATTGAGAATTGAAAATTAGATGGTCATGCAGATTTTTTATACACCAGATATAGCTATCAAGCCGGAATTACCGGAAGAAGAAGCAGGACATTGTATACGGGTACTTCGTCTAGGTGAAGGCGATGAGATAGTATTGACGGATGGGCAAGGCTCTTTTTATAAAGCGGCTATTAGCCGGGCGCATCCCAAACATTGTGAGGTGACCCTCTTAGAGAGTTGGAAACAACCCGATCTCTGGAACTTCAATCTCCATATAGCCATAGCTCCTACCAAAAACATGGACCGGATGGAGTGGTTCGTGGAGAAAGCAACGGAAATAGGGATCAATGCGATCACCTGTTTGAATTGTCGTTTCTCGGAGCGTAAAGAGATCAAGCCGATTCGATTGGAGAAGATATTGGTCAGTGCCATGAAGCAATCCCAGAAAGCGACTTTGCCGGCGTTAGAAGGAATGACAGATTTCAAGAAGTTTGTCGCCACTCCCTTTGATGGGCGTAAGTTTATCGCCCATTGCGAGGAAGGCGAGAAGCCACTATTAAAACATACGTATCAGCCGGGAGAGAATGCCTTAATCCTCATCGGACCGGAAGGTGATTTTAGCCCGGAAGAAATCAAACTGGCTCAAGAGAATGGCTTCGAGCCGATCTCTTTAGGAGAGAGCCGGCTGCGTACGGAAACGGCCGCACTAGTGGCTTGCCATACGATTCATGTGTTAAATCAATAGAATAATCCTATTTCCATTAAAAATACGTTAATCCTCATAAGGGTTATTAAGCAAATTGCTACATTTGTAATGATATTAACAAATCTAATCTAATAACAATTTAAGTAACATGAAAAAGTTGTTCAAATCATTCTTGATTCTTTCGGCCATAGCTATGGCTATCCCCTGTTTCGCTCAAACTCCGAATACATTGACTAAGAAGGAAAAAAAAGCTGGCTGGGAATTATTATTCAACGGAAAAGACTTCTCTGGATGGCGCCAATGTAACGGTACCGCTATGCCCGCGAACTGGGTTATAGAAGACAATGCCATGAAAGTATTTACCGGCGAAGGCAAGAAACCGGGACAAGGCGCTAATGGCGATATCCTTTACCAGAACAAGAAATTCAAAAACTTCGAGCTCTCGGTAGACTGGAAAGCGAGCAAGATGGGAAACTCCGGTATCTTCTATTATGTACGCGAGGTACCCGGTAAACCTATTTATTATGCGGCTCCCGAAGTACAGGTGCTAGATAACGTGGACGCAACCGACAACAAATTAGCGAACCACTTAGCAGGTTCTCTATATGACATGCTTCCCGCAGATCCGAAAACAGTTAATCCTGCCGGCGAGTGGAATACGATCGTAATCCGTGTAAAAGACGGAAAAGTAACGCATACCCAAAATGGCAAGAAAGTTGTTGAGTATACTTTATGGAGCAAAGAGTGGGATGATTTGGTAGCTAACAGTAAATTCAAGAACTTCCCGGGTTTTACCGAAGGTATCTCTAAAGAAGGTTATATCGGTCTGCAAGATCATGGTTATCCGATCTGGTTCCGTAATATCAAGATCCGTGAACTAAAATAGTTCTTCGAATCTATCGTATATAAATAAAAAGCCCGGGATTCAGATAAATCACCGGGCCTTTTTATATCTGTTTAATAAGTAAGCCTAATTACTCCCACTCAATTGTCGCATTCGGTTTCGGAGACATATCGTAGCATACACGGTTCACGTTCTTCACCTCTTTCAAAATACGATCCGTAATCTTCATCAAGATAGGCCAATCAACCGGTTCGATCGTAGCGGTCATGGCATCTACCGTATTGACGGCACGGATAATCACGGGCCATTCGAAAGAACGGGCGTTATCACGTACGCCAACCGACTTAAAGTCGGGTACTACCGTAAAGTATTGCCATACCTTTTTATCCAATCCGGCGTTCTTGAACTCCTCCCGTAAGATCGCATCCGACTCACGTACCGCTTCCAATCTATCACGGGTGATGGCACCCAAGCAACGTACGCCCAAACCCGGTCCGGGGAACGGCTGGCGATAAACCATATCATAAGGCAAACCTAACTCTACGCCACAAGCACGAACCTCATCCTTGAATAATTGACGCAAAGGCTCAACCAACTCAAACTGTAAATCATCCGGCAGACCACCTACGTTGTGATGGGATTTCACCATCTTAGCCGTCTTCGTTCCACTCTCCACGATATCCGGATAGATCGTTCCTTGAGCCAAGAAATCGATTCCATCTAATTTGCGAGCTTCTTCCTCAAATACACGGATAAACTCACCACCGATAATCTTACGCTTTTGCTCCGGATCTTCCACGTCAGCTAGCTTATTCAAGAAACGATCGGTAGCGTCTACATACACCAAATTGGCATTCAACTGGTTCTTGAAGACCTCAACGACATCCTCGGACTCGCCCTTACGCATCAAACCATGATTCACATGCACGCAAACCAATTTATCGCCGATCGCTTTCAAAAGTAAAGCGGCTACTACAGAGCTATCGACACCTCCAGACAAGGCCAGCAGAACTTTCTTATCCCCTACCTGACGCTTTACCAATTCAATCTGGTCATTGACAAAATTCGTCATATTCCAGTTTGCCTCAGCCTTGCAAGTATCGAACACGAAAGACTTGACAGCGCCCTTGATCGCCTCGACATCATCCGTAAACTCCGGTAATTTAACCTCGCACAACGCCTTATCGTGACCTGCGGCCATTACAGGAGTGCCCATCTCGTAAATACCCGGATTCACGTCGATAGCTACACCGTCGATAACATTGTTTGGGCCACCATTGATAATGATACCTTTCACGTTTGGCAAGGCTTTTAATTCCTCAACCGTGATGTCATGCGGATATCTCCCACTATAAAAGCCTGACGCTGGAATAGCACGAGCCAACACCGTATTCTCATGACTACCTAAATCCAAGATAACAATCATATCTTGCTTCATGTGACTTTTAAATTTTATTGATTTTACACTTTGTTATACCTAAGACAAATGTCACTCCCACTCGATGGTTGCAGGCGGCTTCGAGCTGATGTCGTACACGACTCTATTCACGCCTTTCACCTTATTGATAATCTCGTTGGAAACTTTGGCGAGGAACTCGTACGGAAGCTGCGCCCAATCGGCGGTCATAGCGTCCGTGGAAGTTACCGCACGTAAAGCTACCGTATTCTCATAGGTACGCTCATCGCCCATTACACCTACGGATTGAATCGGAAGTAAGATTACCCCAGCTTGCCAAATCTTATCGTAAAGTCCCCACTCACGCATCAATGACATATAGATATCGTCAGCGTCTTGCAGGATACGTACCTTTTCCGGCGTGATATCACCCAAGATACGGATACCCAATCCCGGTCCCGGGAACGGATGGCGCTTGATCAAATGCGGTTGCATACCCAACTCCATACCGACACGGCGAACCTCATCCTTGAAAAGAAGACGAAGCGGCTCGACGAGTTTCAAGTTCATCGTATCCGGAAGTCCACCCACATTATGATGGCTCTTGATAACCGTACCTGTGATAGAAAGCGACTCAATCACATCCGGATAAATCGTACCTTGCCCCAGCCACTTGATATCTTTCAGCTTATGCGCCTCCTCATCGAAGACATCGATAAATCCTTTGCCGATGATCTTACGTTTCTTCTCCGGTTCCGTAACGCCCGCTAGTTCTTTATAGAACTTATCTTTCGCGTTTACGCCGATCACGTTCAATCCTAAATGCTCATAATCCCTCATTACGTTCTCGAACTCATTCTTGCGCAGCAGACCATGATCCACGAAAATGCAAGTCAAGTTCTTACCGATCGCCTTATTCAGCAATACGGCCGTAACAGATGAATCCACACCGCCGGAAAGAGCCAAGATCACCTTGTCATCTCCCAATTGCTCCTTCAACTCAGCTACGGTAGATTCGATAAAGGAAGCCGGTGTCCAATCCTTGGCGCATCCGCAAATATTCAAGAAGTTATCCAGCAACTTCGTACCGTCTGTCGAATGGAATACTTCCGGATGAAACTGAACGCCCCACGTTTGCTCACCTTCCACATGGTAAGCGGCAGCCCTCACGTCGTCCGTGCTGGCGATCACCTTGAATTTATCCGGCAATACGGTAATCGTATCTCCATGAGACATCCATATCTGTGAACCCACATGGATCCCTTTCAGTAATTCATCCTCACCATCAATGTGCGACAAATTAGCACGTCCATACTCACGTGAATTAGCCGGTTCCACATTACCTCCGGATGTATAAGCTAGAAACTGCGCTCCATAACAAATACCTAAGACGGGATACTTCCCCCGTATCTCGGTCAAATCAGCCTTAAAGGCATTCTCGTCGTATACGGAATAAGGACTTCCGGAAAGGATCACACCTTTCACGTCGGTAGCGTCATGCGGGAATTTGTTATAAGGAACGATCTCACAATACATATTCAACTCTCTGACCCTACGGCCGATAAGCTGGGTTGTCTGCGAGCCGAAATCAAGAATAATAAGTTTCTCGTGCATGCAATTATGATTATTTAATTGAGTGGCGCAAAGGTAGTAATAAATTCGGGAAGCATAAACACACTTGGCAAATATTCTTACTTATCACGATACTTTTAAAGGATCTTCCTTTGTCCTATTACGCCTTTCCTCCTGAGACATTCATTATCCACCATCCATTGCACGATCGTCCACCAACTGTTACATGATCATGCAACGGATGGTGGACGATCATGCAACAGCCATTAGAAGATGAATACCTCAAGAGGAAAACCACAAATCCCCCTAAGGATCCGGCCAAGGGAAGCCATGAAAACAGCGAACCGCCCGACAACCCGGCGAGAGTTACAAACGGACAAAACAAAAAAAGCCTCGAAGCGTTCATTACAAACAACTTCGAGGCTTTCCTCCGAGGTTCCTGGCGGATTCGAACCGCCGTACATGGTTTTGCAGACCACTGACTAAGCCACTCATCCAAGGAACCGAATCAATCAAAAATAAAAGTAATTTTCAATTCTTAATACTGAATTTTCAATTACCAAGAGGTTCCTGGCGGATTCGAACCGCCGTACACGGTTTTGCAGACCGCTGACTAAGCCACTCATCCAAGGAACCATAACTTCAACACAAAACAACTACTTTTGTTTTGCGAGTGCAAAGAAAGAGAATAATATTGGAATTACCAAACTTTTCCTTTCTTTTTTATTTTTCCCTCCGAATATTATAGAAGTAGAGAAAATGAGCTTACCTTTGCCTATCAAATAGATAAATAACGAAAAAATGACTTATACAGAAACTGTAATACCGGGCGTATGGATCATTGAGCCAAAGGTATTGAAAGATGCGCGCGGATACTTTATGGAAGCTTTTAAGCAAGCGGAATTCGAGGAGCATATCGGAAAAATCCAGTTCGTGCAAGACAACGAATCTTGCTCCTCTAAAGGCGTATTACGAGGATTACACTATCAGCTAGCGCCCTATTCTCAATCTAAATTAGTCAGGGTGATCAAAGGACGGGTATTGGATGTAGCCGTAGACGTACGTGAAGGCTCGCCCACATTCGGCAAATATGTAGCTGTAGAGTTATCGGACGAGAATAAACGCCAGTTATTTATTCCACAGGGATTCGCCCACGGATTCCATGTATTAAGTGACGAGGCTATCTTTACCTATAAAGTAGATAATCCATATACTCCGACGCATGAACGGGGAATCCGCTATGACGATCCCACGGTCCATGTAGATTGGAGCATCACAGATCCGGAATCGATCAACCTATCCGAGAAAGACACCAAGGCTCCATTGCTGAAAGACGCTGAGCTTAATTTCAAATACTAAACACTGTACAGATATGAAAACTTACCTAGTTACCGGTGCCGCCGGTTTTATCGGTGCCAATTTCATCAAACATATGCTGGCGAAATATGACGATATCAAGATCGTTGTCCTAGACTTGCTGACTTACGCAGGTAATTTAGGCACCATCGCCGAGGATATCGATGGAGTACGTTGCGAGTTCGTGAAAGGCGATATTTGCGACCGTGCCTTGGCCGACCAGCTATTCGAGCAATACAACTTCGATTATGTCGTGAACTTCGCCGCTGAAAGTCATGTAGACCGAAGCATCGAAAATCCCCAGCTATTCCTGCAAACCAACATCCTTGGTACACAAAACCTATTGGACGCCGCACGAAAAGCATGGGTTACCGGTAAGGCCGAGACTGGTTATCCGGTATGGCGTGAAGGTGTACGTTTCCATCAAGTCTCTACCGATGAGGTCTATGGAAGCCTAGGTGCCGAAGGGTATTTCCACGAGACCACGCCTTTAGATCCCCGAAGCCCGTACAGCGCCTCCAAGACAAGCGCGGACTTATTCGTAAAGGCTTACCACGAGACGTATAAGATGCCGGTATCTATTACCCGTTGTTCCAACAACTACGGACCTTACCATTTCCCGGAAAAATTGATTCCTTTAATTATAAAGAACATATTGGCAGCAACATCCCTCCCTGCATATGGTGACGGCACAAACGTACGCGACTGGTTATATGTAGAGGATCATTGCAAGGCGATCGACGCCGTCATCCACCACGGACGTGTGGGAGAGGTTTACAACGTAGGCGGTCATAACGAGAAGCAGAACATCGAGATCGTAAAACTCACGATCCGGACGATCCATCAACTAATGACCGAACAACCGGAATATCGCCAAGTATTAAAGAAAAAAGAGATCGGTGCCGATGGAGAAATCTCTATCGACTGGATCAACGACAGCTTGATTACATTCGTAAAAGACCGTCTGGGCCATGATCAACGATACGCAATCGACCCGACGAAGATCACCAACGAATTAGGCTGGACACCAGAGACCTGCTTCGAGGTTGGTATCGTAAAAACCATCCGTTGGTATCTTGAGAACCAGAAATGGGTGGAGGATATCACCGGTGGAGATTACATGAAATATTACGAGCAAATGTATGGATCACGTTGATTCCTCAACGTGACCGTGTGTATGTGGATGAATCTCAGAGAGGCTGTTTCCTAATTCGGGAGCGGCCTCTCTTATTTGTTTCCGGATCGTCTCGCGTATCTCCTCACGCACATTCCTGCGGGTACTATCCAGTTCCGCTTGCTTGGTAGGTTTCAAGAAATCTTTATATTTACATTTCACTATCTTGAACTTGAAATCATCAAGATTCCCTTTTATATCGATACCCAGCTTAAACGGCACCGGCGATTTTAAAACCGAGAGATGGTAATCGAACGTCATATCCAAATTATGCGTTCCTCCTACGGCTACTTTATACCGGTCCATCTCCACCAAGAATGGGAATACCTCGATCTTGTTATCATGGATCGCTAAATCTACCGCTATACTATCAATCATATTCCGTTTTTTATTCTTGAACATCAGCGTCTTCGATATCTCGGTAAATGTCTCACCATCCAGCAGCACCATATTCTTTCCGCTCAGGTAGCAAGAGGCATTTACAGACGGCAGCAACACGGACATCGTAGAATCCGCCTTGCAAGTCGCCGTCATCTGGCAATCTACCATGCCTTCGAACGAACGAAGCATAGGGACCAATGTATCAATATCCGGGAATAAACTGATTAACCGTTCCACTAAAATATCATTTAAGGACAACTCAAATCCCATAGTCGCCTCTTGATCTGTTTTGGTCGTATAAACCATCGTCAGATCTCCAGAACCGATATTCGAGCTCATACATAAATCGCTCAGATTGATACTTTGATCCCGGATTACAACCTCACCTTTCAC
>OGED01000909.1_pt1 | contig 12013 bp, 8 predicted proteins | sample 1570581 | NCBI WGS metagenome assembly OGED01 (sample SAMEA2582135, study PRJEB24529) | metagenome | biome: Human gut stool | place: China | collected 2011 | reverse complement strand
TAGGGGAGGTACTGACGCTTGAAGCAATCGATCCGCTGAAAGCTCCGTTCTTCCTGACCCGTCGTGAAATGGGTATTTACAACGTAGGCGGCCCCGGTATCGTGAAGGCAGGCGACGCTGTATTCGAACTTGATTATAAAGAGGCTCTTTATCTGGGTTCGGGCGACCGTGAAGTGACCTTTGAAAGCAAAGACGCTTCTCATCCCGCTAAATTCTATTTCAATTCACTGACTGCACATCGCAACTATCCCGACCGCAAAGTGACGAAAGCCGATGCGGTAGTGGCTGAAATGGGCTCTTTGGAAGGCTCCAACCATCGTAATATCAATAAGATGTTGGTGAACCAGGTATTGCCTACCTGCCAGCTCCAAATGGGTATGACCGAGCTTGCTCCGGGCAGCGTATGGAACACGATGCCGGCCCACGTGCACAGCCGTCGTATGGAGGCTTATTTCTATTTCGAAATTCCCGAAGAACACGCTATCTGTCATTTCATGGGTGAAGTAGGCGAGACGCGCCACATCTGGATGAAAGGCGATCAGGCGGTGCTCTCTCCCGAATGGTCTATCCATTCGGCTGCGGCTACCCACAATTATACTTTCATCTGGGGTATGGGCGGAGAGAACCTTGATTACGGCGATCAGGACTTCTCATTGATTACAGACTTGAAATAATAAACAACTACAATAGTTTCCTTAATTTAACAACAAAAAAATTATGAATCAGTATTTGAATTTTTCTTTGAAAGGTAAAGTAGCTCTCGTTACAGGTGCTTCTTACGGTATCGGTTTTGCTATCGCATCTGCTTTTGCAGAACAAGGTGCTACTGTTTGTTTTAACGACATCAATCAGGAGTTGGTAGACAAAGGTATGGCTGCATACGCTGCAAAGGGAATTAAGGCTCATGGTTATGTATGCGACGTAACAGACGAACCGGCTGTTCAGGCTATGGTTGCTACTATCGCAAAAGAAGTAGGTACAATTGACATCCTTGTAAATAACGCAGGTATTATCCGCCGTGTTCCTATGCACGAAATGGAAGCTGCTGATTTCCGTAAAGTAATCGACATCGACTTGAATGCTCCGTTTATCGTTTCCAAGGCTGTTTTGCCTGCTATGATGGAAAAGCGTGCCGGTAAGATTATCAACATCTGTTCTATGATGTCTGAGCTGGGTCGTGAAACTGTTTCTGCTTATGCTGCCGCTAAGGGTGGTCTGAAGATGCTGACTCGCAATATCTGCTCTGAATATGGCGAATACAACATCCAGTGTAATGGCATCGGCCCGGGTTACATCGCTACTCCGCAAACTGCTCCTCTTCGTGAGCCGCAGGCAGATGGAAGCCGCCACCCGTTCGATTCATTCATCTGCGCCAAGACTCCGGCCGGCCGTTGGCTGGATCCGGAAGAATTGACCGGTCCTGCTGTATTCCTTGCATCAGAAGCTTCTAACGCTGTCAACGGACACGTTCTTTACGTAGACGGTGGTATCCTTGCTTACATCGGAAAACAACCGAAATAATGTAAGATAAACTATATCCGGTAAGGTGATAGAATGGCAAAAGAGCATACTCTTTTCATCTGTCACCTTATTTTTTATTTAATAAGAATCAATCATGAAAAAGATATTTATTCTGTTTGCCGTTGCTTTTATCGGCTTTGCTTCCTGCGTCGAAAGCAAGCAGGTTATGACAGTGACCGTGACCAATCCTCTGGGTTTAGAGCGTGCGGGAGAGATGATTGAAGTGCCGATGAGCGATGTCGTTGCCAAGTTGAAGCTGGCCGATACAGCGCAAATTGTGGTGCTTGACATAGACGGACAGCAAGTTCCGTATCAGGTGACGTATGATGAGAAGGTTGTTTTCCCGGTTACGGTGAAAGCGAATGGTACAGCCACTTATACTATCCAACCTGGCACTCCGAAACCTTTCAACGTAATTGCCTGCGGCAAATATTATTCCGAACGTCTGGACGACGTTGCATGGGAGAATGACCTGGGCGGTTACCGTGCTTATGGTCCTGCATTGCAGGCAAGAGGTGAACGTGGCTTTGGCTATGACCTCTTTACGAAGTACAATACCACACAGCCAGTTCTTGAAGGTATGTACGCTGAAGAACTCAATAAGGAAAAGCGTGCCAAGATAGCTGAACTGAGAAAAACAGATCCTAAAGCGGCTTCTGAACTGCAAAGAGCCATTTCCTATCATATCGACCACGGTTATGGAATGGACTGTTATGCCGTAGGTCCTACGCTGGGTTGCGGTACGGCTGCTTTGATGCAGGGCGACACGATCATCTATCCATACTGTTATCGCACGCAGGAAATCCTTGATAATGGTCCGTTGCGTTTCACGGTGAAACTGGAATTTAATCCGTTGGTAGTCCGCGGTGATTCTAATGTGATAGAGACGCGTGTGATTACTCTGGATGCGGGTTCGTACCTCAATAAAGCCGTAATCTCTTATACAAACCTGAAAGAGGCAATGCCTGTAACCACCGGAATCGTTCTCCGTGAGCCGGACGGCGTTGTTGCAGCCGATGCGGCGAATGGCTATATTACTTATGTAGATCCTACCACCGACCGCAAGGGAGGAAACGGCAAGATATTCATCGGTGCTGCTTTCCCTGCACAGGTGAAGGAGGCTAAAGTGGTGCTTCTTTCTGAAAAGGAAAAGAAGGAGCGTGGCGGAGCCGACGGTCATGTGTTGGCTATCAGCGAATACGAACCGGGTTCTGAATATACTTATTACTGGGGTTCTGCCTGGAATAAGGGGGCTATCAAAACTGTGGATGTTTGGAATAAATACATGGCCGAATATGCTCAGAAATTACGTGCTCCGCTGACGGTAGCATATTAGTAGCAAGTTTAAGAACTGAAAATAGCTGAAAAGTGGGGATTCCTGTAACTATATGGGAATTCCCATTGTTTTTTTAGTAGAAATAATCTGCCGCGTAAGAAGGAATCCGGAGAGGAACGTTTAGTGTATATTTGTTATGAAAGGGGATAACCGATTGATTTAGTTCTAGCAGAACTTAATATTGCAGCATCTGTATTTTACAATTTCGGGAATAATTGTCAATAAAATAACTTAAAGCATAACTGTCAAAATGTTATTTTGCTTCCTTCTGTTTGCAAATATTTTGGTATAAGTACAGGATACAGAATAAAAATGCAAGGAATTAAAAATACTTCTCCATATCGAACGCTTACGAGAATATATATGTTACTCATAATTGTAATCATATTGCATAATAACAGCAATATGTCTATTTTATTATCATTAAGTAATACGCCACCTTTAACTGGTTATTTTTATATTTGAGGAAAGGTATTTCAGAAATTATGTAGATGTTTTTCATCACGATTTACTCTCATCACAAATTGTCCGGTCTTAAATTCCCTAAAATAATAAGTGCAAATTTTCGATATAATTAAACTTGTTCTTTTAGAAGATATTTCGGTTTTATGGGTACTTAGAATAATCATATACCTTATTAATAATAACAAAATGTTAATAAGCACATAATATACGTGGATTCATGAGAATTGAATTCGCTAGAGTTCTTTCAAATTAACTTGCAAACAAATTGATATATTTTTCATTGTTTTGTTTTGTTTTTAATAAAATGTGCTTATTTTTGCAAAAAGCATACAAGCAAATAGACAACTATTATATTAACCAAATATCTAGTGAGCGTATGAAAAAAAGATTTGTGTTGTTATTGGCCTGCTTATTAGCAGGAATCGGTCTGGCGATTGCCCAAACACCTAAAACAATCACAGGGGTTGTCATTTCAGAAGAAGACAATCAGCCTGTTGTAGGGGCATCCGTACTAGTAAAGGGCACAGCTATCGGAACTACTACCAATGTAGACGGAAAGTTCACGATCAGCAATGTACCAAGTTCTGCTAGAACTTTGAAAATCAGCTACATCGGGATGAAAGCGCAAGAAGTATCCATTAAACCGGGGACGATGAAAATCGTTATGCAGCCGGATGCCGAAGTACTGGACGAAGTCGTGGTTACAGGTATGACAAAAGTAGACAAGCGTCTTTTTACTGGTGCGGCCGATCGTTTGACAGCGGCAAGTGTAAAGCTGGATGGTCTGCCTGATATTAGCCGTGGACTGGAAGGCCGGTCTGCCGGCGTATCTGTTCAAAACGTATCCGGTACCTTTGGTACAGCTCCTAAAATCAGGGTTCGTGGTGCCACGTCAATTTATGGTAATTCCAAACCATTGTGGGTAGTAGATGGCGTTATTATGGACGATGTCGTAGAAGTCAGTGCCGATCAATTATCTTCGGGAGATGCGGTTACTTTGATTAGTTCGGCTATTGCGGGGTTGAATGCAGATGACATTGAGAGTTTTCAAATATTGAAAGACGGTTCGGCAACTTCTATTTACGGAGCGCGTGCAATGTCGGGTGTGATTGTTGTTACTACTAAGCAGGGTAAGGCAGGTACAAGTAGGTTGAGTTACACGGGTGAGTTTACTATGCGGATGAAGCCGTCTTACCGTAACTTTAACCTGATGAATTCTCAAGACCAAATGGGGATTTATAAAGAAATGCGTGATAAAGGTGATTTGAACTTTGCCAGCGTGTATCGTGCTTCCAATAGTGGTGTGTATGGGAAAATGTATCAGTTGAATAACTGGTATGACAAAACCAACGGAATGTATGGTCTTGCTCAAACTCCTGAAGCTCAGAATGCTTATCTGCGCGAAGCCGAATATAGAAATACCGATTGGTTCGACTTGCTTTTCAGTAATGCCATTATGATGAATCACTCCGTCAGTTATGCTACCGGTACGGAGAAATCCACTTCTTATGTCTCAGTAAGTGCCATGGTCGATCCCGGCTGGATGTTGCAAAATAAGGTGCAACGATACACGGCTAATTTGAATAATAGTTATAAGATAGTCAAAGACTTGTCGCTCAACGTGATTGCCAATGCTTCTTATCGTCAGCAGAAAGCTCCGGGAACATTGGGACAGAGTTCTGATGCAGCTTCCGGCACAGTGAGCCGTGGATTTGATATCAATCCTTATAGTTATGCTCTGAACACTTCCAGAACCCTTGATCCGAACGAGTATTATATGCGTAACTATTCTGATTTTAATATTTTCAACGAACTGAATGCCAATAATATCTCTTTGGACGTTATCGATTTGAAGTTTCAGGCGGAATTGAAATGGAAACTTTTCCGCAAACTGGAACTGAGCGCTTTAGGCGCCTTGAAGTATTCCGCCACATCACAAGAACACAAAATACGCGAAAACTCAAACCAGGCATTGGCATACCGGGCTATGGGAGATGGCACGATTATCAACCGTAACTCATGGCTGTATAAAGATCCGGATGATCCTTATGCACTTCCGGTGTCTATCTTGCCTAAGGGAGGTTTTTATAATACAGCGCAATATAAGATGCTGAGCTATGACTTCCGTGCTGCTGCTTCATATAATGATGTGTTTAATGATACGCATATTGTCAACGTTTATGCAGGTATGGAATCGAATGCTCAAAATCGTACGGCAAATAGCTTTGACGGCTGGGGGATGCAGTATGAAAACGGTGAAATTCCTTTCTTTGATTACCTTGCTTTCAAGAAACTGCGCGAGGGTAATACAAACTATTATGACCTTACTAATACCAAGAAACGTAACGTAGCTTTCTTCGGAACTGCCACTTACTCATATAAGGGAAGGTATATCATTACAGGCACAGGTCGTTATGAAGGCTCCAACCGTTTGGGAAAGTCACGCTCTGCCCGCTGGTTGCCTACTTGGAATATTGCCGGTGCATGGAATATGCATGAAGAGGAGTTTTTCAAGAAACTAGAACCTGCTTTATCTCATTTTACATTGAAAGCCTCGTATAGTTTGACGGCTGATGTAGGTCCGAGTAATGTGTCAAACTCCAAGATTATTATTAACAGCTATACCCCTTGGCGTCCGTCGGCAGGTGTTTCTGAATCGGGATTACAGATTGTAGATCTTGAAAACAGTGATTTGACCTACGAAAAGAAGCATGAGATGAATATCGGTTTGGATATGGGATTTCTTGACAACCGTATCAATCTTGAAGCTGCGTGGTACAAACGTGATAATTATGATTTGATCGGTGCAATTACAACTCAAGGTGTCGGTGGATCGGTAGAACGTATGGCAAACGTAGCTTCTATGAAGTCCCATGGCTTTGAATTTACTCTCTCTACCCGCAATATCGAAAGCCGTAACTTCCAATGGTCTACCGATTTCATATTCGGATATAATAAGACGGAAGTAACCGATTTCAAGTCACGTTCGCGTGTATTCGACTTGATCTCCGGCGTTGGGTTTGCCCGTGAAGGTTATCCGGTACGCGGTTTGTTTTCTATTCCGTTCGAAGGATTGGATTCGGATGGCTTTCCGATATTCAGTTTTAACGGAAAAACCGTAACGAAAGCAAACTATGGCAGTCTGAACCTGCAACAATCGACAGATGTGGATTTCCTTAAATATGAAGGTCCTACCGATCCGACTATAACAGGAAGTATTGGTAATATCTTTACCTATAAGAATTTCCGCTTAAATGTATTTGTCACTTACTCCGGTGGTAACAAAGTCCGCTTGGACCCGATGTTCCGTTCGTCGTATAGTGACTTGGATGCCACTCCGAAAGATTTCAAGAACCGTTGGGTGTTGCCGGGTGATGAAAAGGTGACGGACATCCCTGTAATGGCCAGTTCTTTTGAACGCAATCAATATGCGAACCTGAGTATTGCCTACAATTCGTATAACTATTCTACTGCACGCATTGCCAGTGGTGCTTTCGTCCGCTTGAAAGAGGTTTCTCTTTCTTATGATTTTCCGAAAGAATGGCTGAAGTCTACCCCTATCAGTAGTGTCGGATTGAAAATACAGGGTACGAACCTTGCCCTGCTTTATGCAGACTCGAAATTGAATGGGCAGGACCCCGAATTCTTCCGTTCCGGTGGTGTGTCGGCACCTGTGCCCAAGCAGTTTACTTTGACATTGAAAGTTGGATTTTAAATAGTTGAAAGCGTATGAAAACAAGAAATAAAATAATATTATTGCTGGCACTCGCATTGACGTGCATGATTACTTCATGTGAAAGTTATCTGGATACCATGCCCGATCAGCGTACGGAATTGAACTCTGTGAGAAAAGTGAAAGATTTGCTGATGTCTGCCTATTCTACAGCTTCATCCATACAAATGGAAGAATTTATGTCGGACAACCGTATGGACAATGGAGAAAAATATGGTTTTCCTTCCAATATACTGATGCAGGGTTACTATTGGGAAGAAATGACCGATATCAATCAAGATACGCCAAGATATTTATGGAATGGATGTTATAGTGCGATTGCTGCTGCTAACCAGGCATTGCAGGCGATTGAAGAACTGGGAGATCCGGAGGAGGCGCAGCCTTATAAGGGGGAAGCGCTGATGTGTCGTGCCTATGGGCATTTTGCTTTAGCCAAAATATTCTGTATGGCTTATGGGGATGATGCAGATACTAATCTGGGAATACCCTATATCACTGCTCCCGAAACAAATGTCGGTGTACAATATGAGCGTGGTACATTGGCAGAGACGTATGCCATGATTGATAAAGATATTGAAGAAGGATTACCGCTGATTAGTTCCGAGGCCTATGATATTCCCTTATATCACTTCAATCAGAATGCAGCCTATGCTTTTGCCGCACAATTCAATTTGTTTTATAATAAGTTCGACAAGGCGATTCGTTATGCTACGGAGGCTATTGGTGAGGACCCGTCATCTGTGTTGAGAAATATGGGAGGATATGCTCAATTTCCCAGTTCTATGGAATATACGCTGGCATACATTAGTAGCGACGAACCGGCTAATCTGATGTTACAGCAAACGATGTCATGGTGGGGGAGTAACTATAAATCGGCTTATCGCTACGGTCATAGCCGTGAGATTTGTGAGAAACAGACCATCTGGTCGAAGGGGCCTTATGGTAGTTTGAAAGTATATGAAACAGTCTTGGGATATGGTGACCAGTCTATTTTTGTTCCTAAAATGGACCAGTTTAAAGAGATTGCCAATGCCATTACAGGTAGTTATTATGGACGTCAGGTTGCGTTTGCTTTTACCACTGATAAGACATTGTTGAATCGTGCTGAGGCTTATGTGCTCTCTAAGCAATATGATAAGGCAGTGAACGATTTACAGTATTGGTATCGTATTAAAGCGGCTACTAAAGTACCCGACAAAGATGAACTGAATCTTTTTTATGAGACAGTAGATCCTACGACTAACGGTAAACCACTTGATCCCAAGTTTGCTCTGGAAGCAGGATTACAGACAAATTTGCTGAAAGCAGTCATTCATGCCCGTCGTATTGAGACGGTGCACGAAGGGGAAAGGTGGCAGGATATTAAGCGTTTCGGTATTGAGATTTCCCATAATATAGAGAACGAATCTCCTATTGTGCTGAAAGCTCACGACCTCCGTAAAGCTGTTCAAATTCCGGCGTCTGTCGTAGAGGCTGGTATGCAGCCTAATCCAAGATAGTTTAATGTTAGATAATAAAGAATTGATTATGAAAAATTGGTATATATATTTGCTTTGTATTCTGGTGAGCAGCAACTTCTTCGCCTGCCAGGACGATGACTTGGAAGACCAGAGTATTTTTGATGCATCAGAGAAAGAAAAGAGTGAGTTTGACCGCTGGTTACTCGAAAACTACGTCAATCCCTATAACATCGACTTTAAATACAGAATGGAACATATTGAATCCGATTATACGCACAATCTTGTACCTACGGACTTTTGGTTGAGTGTGAAATTGGCGAAGATAGTGAAACATTGCTGGCTGGAGGCCTATGATGAAGTGGGAGGTCTTGATTTTACACGTGCTTGTGCTCCGAAAGTTATTCATCTTATAGGTTCTGCTTCGTGGGATAAGGGGACGTATACACTGGGAACTGCCGAAGGCGGACTGAAAGTGACTTTGTATATGGGTAACTGGCTGGATTTGACGAATGTTGACCGCATGAATGAATATTACTTCAAGGTGATGCATCATGAGTTTGCCCACATTCTGCATCAGAAAAAAAATTATCCGGTAGATTATGATAAGATTAGTGCAGGTAATTATACACCTACCGGTTGGCAGAACCGTAAATTGGCAGAGGTCGCTCCTTTGGGATTTGTCACACCGTATGCCGGTAGTAAACCGAGTGAGGATATTGCTGAAGTGACAGCCTGTTTCCTGACTTATCCGGAAGCACAGTGGGAAAATGTTATGACTCTGGCTGGAGAAAAAGGTAAACCGATCATTGACCAAAAGCTGGCAATGGTGAAGAAGTATATGAAAGATTCCTGGCAAGTGGACCTTGATCTGCTTCGCAAAGTGATTGCACGTCGTACTAATGAGATTAGTGAACTGGATTTGGATCATATTTATTAAAACAAACGCTGAGAATATGAAAAAACTGATTTATACTTTACTGGCATTTGCCACTGTCTGCTTTTCGTGTGTGCAGGATGTAGATGATGTATACGATAAACCTGTTGCCCAGCGGGTAGAAGAAGCCGTTCAAGAATATCATGATTTGCTGGTAAGTTCCGAGCACGGGTGGTTAATGGAGTATTATCCGCATTCTTCGCAGATATATGGTGGTTTCAACTACATTATGAAGTTTAAAGGAGGGGATAAAGTGACTATTTCTACTGATGCTTTTGGGAAACCGGAGGAAACGGAAGAGAGCCTTTTTTCTATTAAGAAGGATATCGGACCGACCCTTAACTTTGACACTTATAATAGCTTGTTCCATTATTTCTCTGATTCGGATATATCCGGAGGAGCAGGAACGGGCAAAGGGTATGAGGGTGATTATGAATTTCTTTTGCGCTCGCATACTGAGAATGAGATTGTCCTTCGAGGGAAGAAAACGAAGAATATAATTCGTATGACCCGTCTGGCGGAAGATGCTACACCTTATCTGGCTGCTGCTATCCGAGTGGATGAAGAAATGAACCGTTTGGAAGGGGTATTGGGGTTCAGTGGCATGATGAATGGGAAAGAACTGGCTCTGCTTTATACGGATTCCCATACATTTAATGTGGTATATGACGGACAGGAAACGTCTACTTCTTTCATGCCGACGGCAACAGGAATACAGTTTTATCTTCCGGTGGAAGTTGGTGGCAAAGAGCTGCACCGCTTTACTTGGTCGGCTGCAAATGAAACACTGGTAGCTGAAAATGCTCCGGATGTTGTGTTGAAAGTGGATTATGATCCGGAATATATCATTTACGCACAATATTTGGGCAAGTATACGATGAATTACCGACGTGGTGAGAATACTCCTGTATTGTCTCTGGAAATCGAGTTAGTGAAGAAAGAGGATATGAAAAGTTATACAATTAAAGGTATGTTGCCGATTGATCTGACAATGATTTATAATAAGGCAGAACGGCGTATGGAGCTCCTGAATCAGAAGTTGACGGACGGTAGTGAAGCTTATTTGAGCATTTGGATGGTGAATCCCGGAAGCCTGACGTATGGAGGAACTGATTTTGTGAATGGTATGTACGGCAAACTGAAAGAAGGTTCTGACAACGAATATGAGTTTGTAGACGACGGAAGGAAAGCTGATTTTGTAACTCGCGGTATGATTCTGTGGAGCAAGGCGGGTGAATATAAGGCTTATGCCGAATCTCGTTTTGCATTTATCACTCTTGTTAAACATGAATAAAAAAAGGAATGACTATGAGAAAAATATATTCTATATTACTTTGTGTGCTATGCTTGTCGGCTGTTGGTTGTAGTGATGATAAGGATACGGCGGATGTAGCATTAAAGGCGATAAGGTCGGATGTTAAGTTTTCTGCGGATGGTGGCACAGGAACTATTGAACTGTCAGGCGGTAAACAGGTAAGTGCCACCTCGGATGTCGCTTGGTGTAAGGTAGCCAGTGTGTCCGATCAGGAAGTCAGTTTGGTTGTTGAGGCTAATCTTTCTATATCCAGTCGTACCACAATGGTGGTCATACAATCCGGGGAAGATATATTGCAAGTTCCCGTGACCCAGTTGGGCGATACTTTTATTTGTGATGTAGAAGGTACAAAGGATTTTCTTATGCAAGGGGGTGAAGCTGTTTTCACTTTGCATACCCGGCGCGAATATAGTATTCAATCTACTGCCGAATGGCTGACTTATGAATTGAAAGGCGATCAGCTTCATGTGGTGGTTTCTCCTATGTTGGACGGTACGGATTATCGGGAAGGGACGTTGACCGTTCAGAGTGGGAAAAATGAATGGTCGGCGACTTGCGTTCAGCGAGGATTGTCCGGTACATATACTATGATGCATACCCGTAATGACGGAAAACGTTATACGGGTAGTTGTACCTTTACGGCAACAGATGAGAAGGGAGTGTATGATTTGATAGCAAAAGATGTTCCGCTCAATAATGGTGTACCTTTTAAAGCTGTATTGACTGACGGACGGCTGGTTATCAACTTTGATAATCAGTATTTGGGATTTATCTCTCCTAATTACATTTATCTCTGTGCGTATGATAAAGCGGCTAATGTATTAACTTGGGGAGGAAATATCATGTATGTTGCTGATTTGCAGTTTACAAAAGCAGGATTACCATTCTTTGAGTTTAAAGATGATGGAACATGGAAAGATCATAAAGTAGACGGATTTATGTACGGCATTTTTGATAAGAAATGGGAAAACGGAGGCCAGTTTGCCGGAAAAAGTTACGGGTATGCGGTTGATATTGTAATGGAACACCAATGAAACAAGTTATATGCTGGAATGTAGAATGACTTAATACTAAAGATACAGCGACATGAAAGATACTAGAATAAATAACATGTTTTGAATATATGTAAGCAAGCGAGCTTAGAGTAAGTCGGATCATAAATTCTTTGAAAGATGATTTAGCTTACATTAATTATGTAGAATAGCTGTCTTGTGATAAAGCAGCTATTCTTTTTTGTATATAGGCGTAC
>OGED01000908.1_pt1 | contig 12022 bp, 10 predicted proteins | sample 1570581 | NCBI WGS metagenome assembly OGED01 (sample SAMEA2582135, study PRJEB24529) | metagenome | biome: Human gut stool | place: China | collected 2011 | reverse complement strand
AAGTTTAAATTGTTTGTCATGTTGCTTTGCCATATGAGATCCTCCTTCAGCATGTTTCTATTGTACCATGCTTATGTGTATTTGGAATTTCTCATTTTGGCTTGTACTATTTATATTCTAGCACCACAGCGTCTTTAGGCGCTGGCCGGTAACAAAGGCTTATAGCCGCTGAGCAAACCACCCGTTTGATGTGCAGTGGGAAAATATGAGCTGGGGACACGCAGTAAGCAGGATTTACTGCACTGGGAACAGAAGGATGATGTACTTTTCCCGGATGAGACCGGTACGATGTTTTCCGGAAGCGGTATTGTAAATGATCGTAAGATGCTCGGACTGCCGGAAGATGCGGTGATATTTTTCTACACGGCAGACGGAAATAATAATAAATGGAGCGCAGGGAAACAGTTTACCCAGCGCATTGCATACAGCACCGATCTGCTAAAATGGGAACAGACCGACAGTGTGCGTCATGCGGCATACATTAATAAGATGGCTTATGCGGCGCAGACTTACAGCAATACAGGAAACTTGTGTATGACGGTACAATGAAAAATGTCCGGCAGCAGGATACTGCAACAGAAATTCAGATTACCCGTGCACAGTCAGAGGACATTTTAAGTGCCCGCATCAACCAGAAGACTGACTTTGTATACAATGCAAAAACCGGAGAGTTAAAAATCGGTGAAGAAACATTTGTAACAGATGCCGGAATCCGTGATTTTTCTCTGCTTTTTGATGATGTGATTCTTGAAATGACTGCAGATTGTGGTACAATTACAGATATATTCGAACTGCCTGAAATTGCAGAAAAGTTTTGCAATGAAAAAGAATGGGAGTACATGGAAATGTGCATGAGCAACCGCGTGGCAGGAGTCATTCTCTGCAGTGGAACGGTCGGCGTGGAACTGCTCGTCCGTTCCGGCAATGGGGAACTTGTGCCGAACCGCACTACTCTGCCGGTATCACTTGTAGTAAGGGAGACGACTTAATTCAATATGTATATGAGCCAGGTATATAGCAGGAAGGTAAATAGTGCATGCGCAAAACCGGCGCAAGAATGGAGGATTCCTATGGAAGAAAAAAAGTGGTGGAAAGAAGCGGTAGTCTACCAGATCTATCCGCGCAGCTTTATGGACAGCAATGGTGATGGTGTCGGCGATCTTCGCGGCATTAAGAGCCGGCTGTCATATTTAAAATTATTGGGAATTGACGTAATCTGGTTATCCCCGGTCTATCAGTCCCCGAACGATGACAACGGTTACGATATCAGTGATTACAGGGATATCATGACGGAGTTTGGTACACTCGAAGATTTCGATGAAATGCTTGCCGAGGCACACAAACTTGGCATTAAGATCGTCATGGATCTGGTCGTCAACCACAGTTCCGATGAGCACCGGTGGTTTGTGGAGAGCAGAAAAAATAAGGATAACCCGTACCGTGATTATTATATCTGGCGCGAGGCAAAGGACGGAAAAGAACCGAATAACTGGGGTTCCTGTTTTGGCGGATCCGCATGGGAGTATGATCAGACAACAGATATGTATTATCTTCACATGTTTTCCAAAAAACAGCCGGATCTCAACTGGGAAAATCCAAAACTCAGACAGGAAGTCTATGACATGATGACCTGGTGGGGTGAGCGCGGCATCGACGGATTCCGTATGGATGTCATTACGATGATATCAAAAGACCAGCGTTTCCCGGACGGTGTAGTGCATGGCAATGAAAAATTCGGGGATTTTTCTCCTTATGTCAACAATGGTCCGCGTGTGCATGAGTATTTAAAAGAGATGAATAAAAAGGTGATCTCCAGATTTGACTGGATGACAGTCGGCGAGGGTGCCGGAGCAGGCGTTGAAGATGCAAAACGCTATGCCGGGACAAACGAAAATGAGCTGGATATGATCTTTACATTTGAGCATGTCAATCTCGGACAGACACAGTATGGCAAATGGAGTGACGGCAGTTTTGATCTGGTGGAGCTCAAAAAGGTATTTCAGAAGTGGGAGGACGGACTTGAAGGTGTGGCATGGAACAGCCTTTACTGGGATAACCACGATCAGCCAAGAGCCGTGTCAAGATTTGGAAATGACAGCGAGGAGTACCGTGAGATCTCTGCAAAAATGCTTGCAACCTGTCTGCATTTTATGAAGGGAACACCTTATATTTATCAGGGCGAGGAACTTGGAATGACAAACCGGAAATGCAGGGATTTTTCGGAGTTTCGCGATATTGAGATCAAAAATGCATACCGTGATTTTGTCGGGGGCGGCATTTTAGACGAGGAGACCATGTTAAAATTTGTCAATGCCATCGGTCGTGACAATGCAAGATTCCCGATGCATTGGGATGACAGTGACAATGCGGGATTTACGACAGGAACACCGTGGATCTCTGTCAATGAGAATTATAAAAAGATCAATGCGGCAGCACAGGTAAACGATCCGGATTCTATATTTTCTTATTATAAGAAACTGATCGAACTGCGTCATCAGATGGAGATTATTGTGTATGGTGTATACAAGAGTGAGGCGATTGAACACCCGGATGTGTTTGCGTACACTAGAACACTTGGAGATGAGAAACTGTTTGTGGTCTGTAATTTCAGGGAGCAGGAGATGGATTTTACCCTGGAAGACGGTTTTACCGGGGACGAGAAAGTCATGATCAGCAATTATGACGATGTGGTAAAAACAGAAAATGGCATCTATTTAAGACCTTACGAGGCAAAGGTATTTTACCGGAAATAAGTTTGGTGCGGAAGGGGAAAAACAATGGCGATCATCATAGATCAGGAACAGAAACTGATCACACCGCATACAAAAAATACGACTTAATACAAAACGTCCTTCCGGACATGTTGCAAGAAAGTTTCTGGTTTCCTTTGATTTATGAGCAGAATGATTGTCGCAAACAATTCGAATGATATCACCCTCTGGGTATTTTTCATTCAACTTTTTAAGCAGATTGATAAAATCTGAACTTTTGTGTGTCTCGCTTACTATGGGAACATCGGTTCGAAGCAGTAATGATTGAAAAAGTCATTGCTGCTTTTTTATTTTATAGTGCTTGCAAGCACCATAAAAATGACAATGACTTGCATATACTATAAGAAGACTTTGAAATAGAAAAATGTGAAAAGTTGCAAAAATCTATTCCAAGGAGGCTTGCTGTATGGAAATTAGCAGAGATTTCTATTTGGACAAACTGATAAAAAGAAAGCATAATGGATTAATTAAGGTGATTACCGGTATTCGCATTCATATGTACCATTTGAGCTTTGCAGAGTTTATGAATGTTTACAATGGCGACAAATATATGGGGCTTTCTGAGTATATGTTATATGGGGGTATTTCTCTGATCTTAGACTTCGCAACGCAAGAATTAACTTTCGTCAGTTTGAGCAGACTCATTCTATGGAGAATGTAATTTACAATGAGCTGCGTATGAGAGGCTACAGCGTCGATGTAGGTGTTATCCCGATTGCAGAAAAAGATAAGGATGGGAAAGTGACCCGTAAGCAGCTAGAAGTTGATTTTGTTTGTAATAGGGGATCGGTCAGATACTATATCCAGTCGGCATATTCGCTGCCAGATGAAACAAAGCGCATTCAGGAAATCAGACCGTTTAGAAGGATTGAAGACTCTTTCAAGAAAATCGTTATTACCAAAGATGTCGTTCAGCCGAATTATGATGAATATGGAATTCTTACAATTAATATTTACGATTTCCTTCTAAATCCGGATTGTCTTAAAAAATAATGTATTACAATACATTGGTAAAAGTGGTGAGCATGGATGTGGAAACCATAGCTGTCATTAAGAAGAATAGCAAAAATAACAATACGAAAGGATGTGTCAGCAGAAAATATTTGAATCGAAAGAATATGTAAAGGGAAAATATTATGGAATATTCAGCAATTTATCATGACATGGACAAAAGATTCTGTTACGCAATTGATAAGGATCTGTTTGTGATACGTGTGCAGGTTAAAAAAGATGACATGAAGGAGATTATCCTTCACTGTGAAGATAAGTATATACCAATGGAACGCAAGGATACGAAAAAGACCATTCTGATGAAGAAGATTGCCACTTCACAGTTTCATGATTATTATGAAGCACAGCTTCAGATGCATCTGATATGTCTCAGATATTATTTTGAATTTACGGACACGCAGGGTGAAAAAATATATTACGGCAATTATGAGTTTTATAAGGAATGCATCACAAACAGGGACAGAATGTTTGATTGCCCGCAGAATCTTCGGGAAGAGGAAATGTTTGAGGTGCCGGACTGGGCAGCAAATAAGGTCGTGTATCAGATTTTTCCGGCCCGTTTTGCAGCATCACAACAGGTAGATAAGGAACAATGGTATAAAGCACCAATTTCGTCTATGGATGATCTGCATGGTGATCTCAGAGGAATTATTGAACATCTGGATCACGTTCAGAATCTGGGAATCGATGTTTTGTATATGACACCTATCTTCAAATCATATTCAAGTCATAAGTACGATATCATCGATTATTATCAGATCGATCCTTCATTTGGAACGACAGAGGATCTGAGGGAACTGGTACAGGAAGCTCATAAACGTGGAATGAAAATCGTCATGGATGCAGTGTTCAACCATACAGGAAGAGAATTTTTTGCATTTGAGGATATCATGGAAAAGGGAGAAAAATCAAAATATCTGGATTGGTATTATATTGAGAAATTTCCACTTGAAAGTGAAAGAGGAGAGATTCCAAACTACAAATGTTTTGGCTACTATGGAGGAATGCCTAAGCTAAATCTGAAAAATCCGGAAGTTGAGAAATTCTTTACGGATGTTGCGTGCTATTGGATTAAGGAATGTGATATTGACGGATGGCGGATGGATGTGGGAGACGAGATCAGTCATTATTTCTGGAAGAATTTTAGAAGAGCGGTCAAGGCTGTAAAAAAGGATATGCTGATCATTGGAGAAATCTGGCATTATGCAGGAGATTTTCTTGAGGGAGATGAATGGGATACGGTCATGAACTATCCGTTTTATCTGAATATGATCGATCTGCTGGCAGATGAAAAGATCCACGTCAGTCAGTTTGTACAGAATCTGGGATATTTGAAGGGACGTTTAAATAAAAAATGTTATCCCCTTATGTGGAATCTGATTGACAGCCATGATACAGCAAGATTTTTACATCTCTGTAATGGCAATAAGAAAAAACAGCATTTGGCAGCGGCTTTTCAGCTGTTATTGCCGGGAATGCCTATGATTTATTATGGAGATGAGTTTGCGATGCCGGGGGCAAATGATCCGGATTGCAGGCGGGGCATGTACTGGGATGAAGAATATCAGGACAAAGAGATGTATGAATGGTATAAACAGCTGCTTTGGATTCGAAAAAAACATGCGTGCATTTCAGAAGGCGAACTGATAGGGTCAATTACAAAGGATGAGGAAGAAACAATTGTCCTGATCAGGAAAAATGTCGAAGAGACAATTGCCTTGATTTTTAATTGCAGCAGTAATGCAAGGAACTTTAGTGAGTATGAGGGAAAATATAATTTACTTAGAGATGAGCCGTTTGATGGAAAAGTTGAGGGGCTTGATGCTGCAGTGATCGTACTTTAAGAATATTTAAGAATGATTCCTGCCTGCGTATATGATTGCTTCGAAACTTTAAATAAAAGCAGGTTTAGATACATTGAAAAATAATTTCAGTGTATCTGAACCTGTTTTCTTTTTTTAATGAACATAGAGGCAGCCTGTGCGAAGAATAAATGATACATAGCTGCAGGATCGTATGTAGAAAAAAAACGAATATAATATATTTAGACAAACTTTATTTTTTATTTATATATAAACCTGAAAAAGATGGTATTATTGAATATATAAGGAAACTGTCAAAATATACTATATACAGAGGTAGGCGTATGGGTAGATTAGTAGAGTTTCAGAATGTGAAAAAAACCTATCATATGGGAGAAGTCGAAATTCATGCTGTAGATGGCGTGGATTTTGAAATAAACGAAGGCGAATTTGTGGTCATTGTCGGACCAAGTGGTGCCGGAAAAACAACCGTATTGAATATTCTTGGGGGAATGGACAAGGCTACAAGCGGACACGTTATCGTTGACGGTGTTGATATCAGCTTGTTTAATAGCAGGCAGCTTACATCATACAGAAGAGATGACATAGGATTTGTATTTCAGTTTTATAATCTTGTTCAAAATCTGACTGCACTTGAGAATGTTGAGCTGGCATTGCAGATATGCAAAGATCCGCTGGATGCGAGAGAAGTTTTAACGGATGTCGGATTACAAGACAGAATGTTGAATTTCCCTGCACAGTTATCCGGAGGGGAACAGCAGCGTGTTGCTATTGCAAGGGCACTTGCAAAGAATCCGAAACTTCTTTTGTGTGATGAACCGACAGGAGCATTGGACTATCAGACAGGTAAAGCCATTTTAAAATTACTTCAGGATACATGCAGACAAAAAGGGATGACAGTTGTTGTAATTACTCATAATATGGCAATTGCACCGATGGCAGATCAGGTAATCCGCTTTAAAAATGGACAGGTAAGGAATATTACACGAAACAGTGAGCCAACACCGGTTGAACAGATTGAATGGTAGGTGATTGCTATGAAAAAGAAAGCACTGGCCAAAGAATTTTTTATGTCCATAAAAAAGACATACAATCGATTCATATCTATTTGCCTGATCGTTATGCTGGGGACAGCTTTTTTTGCAGGGGTGAAAGCAGCAGAACCGGATATGCAGGAATCAGCGGATATCTTTTTTGACGACAGTAAGTTAATGGATATCAGAGTGCTGTCTACATTAGGATTAACGGAAGATGATGTTACCGCAATTTCTGCAATTGAAGGTGTAGAATCTGCGATACCTGTGTATACATATGATGTTTTGACGGAGAAAGATGAAAAGCAGCATGTGATCAAGCTAATGTCAGAAACAACAGATATAAATAAAATCACTGTGACAGAAGGCAGGATGCCGCAGGAATCCGGAGAATGTCTGGCAGACTGGCTTTTGGAACAAAATTATGGGTATAAAATCGGAGATAAGATCACAATCAGCTCCGGAGATGACAAGGCAATTGAAGACATTGTCAATACGCAGACATATACGATCACCGGATTCGGAAAATCGTCATATTATCTTGATCTGACAAGGGATTCCAGCACGATTGGTAATGGTTCCATGTCAGGATTTCTGATTATTCCGGAAGATAATTTTACGCTAGAAGCATTTACGGAAATCGATGTTCTTGTTGATGGTGCGATAGCATTGGATTGTTATAGTGATGCTTATGAAGATGCTGTTGATGAAGTGACACAGAAAATCAAAGATATTGCAGGGGATCGATGCGAAATACGATATGCCGAAGTTGTACGTGAGGCACAGGATGCGATAGCTGAAGCTGAGACAGAGGTTTCTGATGGTGAACAAGAACTTGCAGATGCAAAAGAGGAATTAGAGGATGGATGGGAACAGCTTGCAGATGCAAAGAAGGAAGTTGCAGAAGGCCAGACGGAGCTTGCAGATGCGAAAACGCAGGTCAGTGATGGGGAAAAGGAGCTTAATGCAGCTAAGGATAAAGTTGCTGACGGTGAAAAGGAACTGGCAGACGCAAAAACACAGCTTGCAGATGGACAGAATCAGATCAATCAGGCGAAGCAGCAGATTTCAGATGGTGAGGCTTCTATCGCAGCGTATAATACAGAATTAGACAATGGAAGAAAGCAGCTTGAGAGTGCTGCAGGGCAGCTTGCAGATGCGAAAACCGGATTAGAAACATTAAAATCAGGGATTGAGCAGATGGAAAATGCTTTAAATGCCAGTCAGACGGAACTGGATGCTTCCGGTGCGGTTTTAAAACAGGCAAGAACAGAACTTGAAGCGAACCGTGGGCAGATCGATGGTTACAGAACACTTGTTGCAACAATGGATTCACAAATAACGGCACTTCAGGCACAGATGGACCTTCTTGCAGGGGGGAGCAAAGAATGGCAGACATTAAATACTCAGATGCAGGAACTGATCACGCAAAGAGATGCGATGCAGACCGGTATTGCTGAATTTGATCAAAACGAAGCATTGCTTTTACAAAATGAAGCGGCTTATGAAGAAGGAAAAAAGGCATTAGATGCAAAATGGGCAGAGCTTGCTACATTGAAAAAAACATACGACAGCGGCATGGCAGACTACACGGCAGGTATGTCGGCATATGAAGACAACCTGTCAGAATTAAATGCAAATCAGGCGAAGCTTAATGCACAAAAACAGGTATTAACCGAGTCAAAACAAACCATTGCGGCGAAAGAGCAGGAATTAGCTTCTGCACAAAACACTATTGCAGAAAATGAAGCCTCCTTAGATTCAGCGAAAGCCGAAATCGCAGAAAATGAGAAAAAATTAAATGATGCACAGTCAGAGATAAATAAAAATGAGAAGAAACTGGCAGATGCAAAAAATGAGATCAAAGAAAATGAACAAAAGCTGACAGATGGTCAGGCTGAATATGATGCCGAATATGAAGAAAATCATCAAAAGCTTGAAGATGCGAAGGCTGACATTATCCAGGCGAAAGCAGATCTTGCTGATGTTGATGTACCGGAGTGGTATGTACTCGACCGTAATTATATCACTACCTGTGTTGCATATGCCCAGGATTCAGAACGTATAGGAAATATTGGAAATGTTTTTCCGGTTATATTTTTCCTTGTGGCAGCACTCGTCAGTCTGACAACGATGACGAGAATGGTGGAAGAAGAACGTGTTCAGATCGGTACACTGAAAGCGTTGGGATATAGGAAATCCAGTATTGCAGCAAAATACGTCATGTATGCATTTCTTGCTACGATGTTAGGCGGCACGATCGGTACTTTGATCGGACAGATTATTTTTCCGGCAGTCATTATGAATGCCTATAAGATCGCATATGTTACATTGACAGATTTTGTAACACCGATCCATTTAAAATATTCTCTGATTTCAATGATCGCTGCGGTTGTCAGTACCACGGCTGCCACGCTTGCGGCATGCTATAAAGAATTTCTTGCTGCACCGGCGGAATTGATGAGACCGGCTGCACCTAAAATCGGAAAACGGGTTTTTCTGGAAAGAATTACATTTATATGGAAACATCTTAATTTTTCCAATAAAGCGGCAGTGAGAAATCTGTTCCGATACAAGAAACGTTTGTTTATGACTGTACTTGGCATTGGCGGTTGTATGGGATTACTGCTTGTTGGATTTGGTGTAAAAGATTCCATCATGACGATCGGAGACAGGCAATATAATTTCATTCATACATACCAGGTTAAGATGACACTGGCCGATGCGGATACGGATGAAGAGAAACAGGAAGTTTTAGACAGTGTTCTTAAGGAGTCGACGACAAAGGCAGCTATGCTCAGTCATGAATCTACGATTGATGCATGTTGTGGAGCCAATGGAGAAAAGAAGCAAAGCACGTATTTGTTCATCCCATCCGACGCGGATGAGTTAGATGAATTTGTATCTTTGCAGAATCGTATATCCGGGCAAAAATACACGTTAGATGATGAAGGTGTGATCATTTCAGAAAAGCTGGCAACTTTGCTGGATGTATCTGAGGGTGACGATATTTATCTTGAGGTTTCAAGCTTAAATTATAAACCTGTTAAGGTAATGCACATTGCGGAAAATTATTATTACCATTATGTTTATATGACACCGGAATGCTACCAGTCATTATTTGGGAAAGATATTGAGTATGATGAAATATTTGTCGTAAATAAAGACCCGGAAGATATTTCTTATGAAAATGATTTTTCGGCAAAATATCTTGATAACAATGCAGTGTCAGGAATCACATTTACGCGTACAATATCAGACCGGATAGAATCAATGATCACAAGTATGAATATTGTTACCTATGTACTTGTTGTGTCTGCAGGACTGCTTGCATTTATTGTTTTATACAATTTAAATAACATTAACATCAGTGAGCGTCAGAGGGAGCTGGCGACGCTGAAAGTGCTTGGCTTTTATGATGGGGAAATATCAATGTATGTATTCAGGGAAAATATTATGCTGACAGTGCTCGGTACAATTTTTGGTATTTTCTTTGGAATATGGCTGCACCGGTTTGTCATCTTAACAGCAGAACTTGATATTATGATGTTTGGCCGGCAGATTTATACAAAAAGTTATATCTATAGTATTTTACTTACAATCGGTTTTTCTATTATTGTGAATATCGTGATGCATTGGAAAATGAAAAAAATAGATATGATCGAATCATTAAAGAGCGTCGAATAACTTCTGCTTGCGTATATTATTTGCAGACAGTATAATCGTATGGTCAGTCAATTGACATATATGAATACTAAGAACTAAGGAAGAACTACTGTATGTTAAATAAAAAAGATTTCTTAAAATATGCATCGACATTAGCATTTCCGATTATGCTCCAAAATCTGATCGGAACATTGGTAAACATCGCCGACACGGTAATGCTTGGTTACGTGAGCCAGACTGCCATGTCGGCTTCATCGCTTGCGAACCAGTATACATTTATTCTTTTCTGCTTATATTATGGAATGGCAACAGGTACTTCGGTTTTATGTGCCCAGTACTGGGGAAAAGGTGATAAAAAGACGGTAGAGAAGATTCTGGGGCTCGCAGAACGGATTTCCCTGATTATCTCTCTTATATTTTTTGTTATCTCCTTCACTATGCCAACGGCAATTATGAAGATTTTTACAAACAGTCCTGAGACCATTGCTGCCGGAAGTGAATATCTGAAGGTGATTTCATTTTCATTTGTATTCATGGGATTCTCACAGATTTTTATGAGTGCGCTCCGAAGCATCGGAAAAATCATGCTGCCGTCGGTTACGTATATTGTTTCGCTTTGTGTGAATGTATTTTGCAATGCATCCTTTATTTTTGGATTGTTTGGTCTTCCAAAGCTCGGTGTTACCGGTGTAGCACTTGGTACTGTGATCGCCAGAATCTCAGAAGTGCTGATCTGTCTGATTTACTCATTGCGCAGTTCAGACGTCAGATTCAGAATAAAATACTTCTTTGCAAAATCAGATATTTTATTACAGGACTTTATAAAAATTGCCACTCCGGCGGTGATAAATGACGTTGTCTGGAGCTTTGCCAATTCAGCGTTTGCAGCAATTCTTGGACATATTGGAGATGATATGGTTGCAGCAAATGCCGTTGCTGTTATGGTGGTAAATATCGGTGCTATCGCCTGCCGCGGTTTTGCCAACGCTACCACGATCATTGTCAGCCAGGAGCTTGGGAAAGACCGCATTGATACAGCCAGAGAGTACGGGAAACGAATGCTTACAATAACATTTATTGTCAGCCTGATCGGATGTGCCGTTATTCTGGCGATCCGCCCTGTGATACTGGATTTCTACCGGGATAAATTAACAGAAACGGCTATTTATTATCTTGGCATTTTTATCATTATGACAACCTGGCGTTTTGTGGGCGAAGGCATTAATACCTGTCTCATATGCGGCTGCTTCAGGGGTGGCGGTGATGCCAGATTTGGAATGATCGTAGATACCATATTTATGTGGCTTGTTGCAGTCCCACTTACCTTCCTTGCAGCATATGTTTTCAAACTGCCGCCTGTCTGGGTATACTTTGTCATGACACTGGACGAGTTCGAAAAAATGCCTGTGGTATTTATTCACTATTTCAGAAATAAATGGCTTACGAATATTACCAGAGATTTTGAGTGATGGGCAATTACAAGAAGTGTAGATTTTTAGTTTTCAGATGAAATAAGGAAAGAGCAGAAAAGAAAGACCCGGATGAGATGGTTGTGGCTGAAAAGTTACATATTTTCGTCCGGGTTTGTTTATAAAAACTTATTTATAACATATTACTTAGAAAAGTTTATTGAACTTACTTAAGTAATATGTTATAAATAAGTGATAGTGTCAAATGACCTATGAAAAAACTGAGCAAAAGAAAAAGGCTCAGATGA